>QWCE01001925.1_pt1 | contig 28238 bp, 30 predicted proteins | sample 1972531 | NCBI WGS metagenome assembly QWCE01 (sample SAMN09866716, study PRJNA288562) | Human gut metagenome isolate term4_stool, whole genome shotgun sequencing... | reverse complement strand
AGGCCATATGCTGAAACATTTCATAGAACCGGATGATATGACAGAAAGAGAGTACGACGATTTATTTAGACTGGCGCAAGCAATTGCATCGGATCCCGGACGTTTCGCCCACGCGTGCGACGGAAAGATCCTGGCCAGTCTTTTTTTTGAGCCTTCCACGAGAACCCGCATGTCCTTCGATGCCGCCATGTACCGCTTAGGGGGTCAGGTGCTTCACTTAGGCGACGTGAAGGTTTCGAGCATGGCCAAGGGGGAAACGGTGCGGGACACCCTGCACATCGTGGATCAGTACGCGGACATTTGCGCCATGCGCCATCCCTGCGCCTACACCCAACACAAGGCCGTGGACGTCCTCGAGAACATGCCCCTCATTAACGCCGGCGACGGCGACCACGCCCACCCGACGCAGACCCTGGCGGATATTTTCACCATTCGCAAGCACAAGGAGGCATGGTCGGGCTTAAAGATCGGCTTTTGCGGCGACTTGCGCTTCGGCCGCGCCGTTCACTCCCTGTTTCAGTTTTTAAATCACTACGACAACGAATTCGTCTTTATTTCCCCCGAAGGCCTGAACATGCCCGAGGAATATTTAAAAATCTCCGATTGCCCCTATGTGGAAGTGGACGATTTAAAGGGCGCCATCGGGGATTTGGATGTACTCTACATGACCCGGGTGCAAAAGGAACGCTTCATCAGCGAAGAAGAGGCGAAGCGCTACGAGGGTTCTTACTTATTGAACGCCGAGGTGCTGGAAGCGGCGGCCGAGGATTTAATCGTGCTCCATCCCCTGCCTCGCGTAGACGAAATCGATCCGGAAATCGACAGCGACCCTCGGGCCCTTTACTTCGAGCAGGCGCAAAACGGCATGTACATGCGCATGGCTTTGATCCTGACCTTACTGGAGGCAAAAAATGATGGTAATCGGTAATGTGGACTTAGGCGGCGGGCTCTTCGTCCTCACCCTGGCTTACGACGGGAACGCCTCGCCGGGACAATTTTTTATGGTGAAGCCCAGAGATAGGGCGAAGCTTTTGGGACGGCCTATTTCGATCTTTTCTTTAAAAGACGGCGCCCTGTCCTTCCTAATAAAAAAAGTCGGCGGTGGCACCGACGATCTGGCGCGTCTGCTTCCCGGGGAAGAGATCGTGGCGGAAGGGCCCTTCGGCCGCGGCTTTCCTGAAATAAAAGAGAAGACCCTCTTTATCGGCGGCGGCACGGGCATCGCCCCCTCCCTCCATTTGCTGGAAGGGGACAGAAACAATCAGCTCTCCGTGGCCATCGGCCTGCGGGAGCCCAACGAGGGCCTTCAGGCCATCTACGCCCCCTACGGCGATCGGGTGAAATTTTACCTCGGCGCCAATATTTTCGACGAGCTTGAAATCGAAGACGATGTCATCTACACCTGCGGTCCCGATCCCATGATGCGGGAGGCGGTGAAGCGGGCGAAAAATAAAATCTACGTCTCCATGGAAAAACACATGGGCTGCGGCTTCGGCGCCTGCTTGGCATGTACATGCGAAAAAGAGGGCCGGCGGGTGCGGGTCTGCAAGGACGGCCCGGTCTTTGAAGGGAGGTCCATCTATGCTTAAGACGGAGCTTTTAGGCTGTACCATGAAGAACCCGTTGATCGGCGCCTCGGGCACCTACGGCTTCGGCGAGGAATACGCCCCCTTTTACGATCCGGCCATCATCGGCGGTATTTCATCCAAGGGGCTCACGCTCAATCCCCGCCCGGGCAACACGGGGCAGCGGGTCTACGAAACACCCTCGGGGATCATGAACTCCATCGGCCTGGAAAACCCCGGCGTGGAGCATTTCATCAAAGAAATTTTGCCGGAGATGCGAAAGATCGACACGGTGATCCTCGCCAATCTCGGCGGCCACAGCGTGGAGGATTACTTAATCGCCGCGGAGATGTTAAACGAGGCGGACATCGACATGATCGAGCTGAACATTTCCTGTCCCAATGTGGCATCGGGGGGCATGGCCTTCGGCCTGCACTGTCAGGATGCGGCGGCCATTACGGCCAAGGTCAAGGGAGTGAGCCGCCACAAAATCGTGGTGAAGCTTTCTCCCAACGGCGACAATCCGGCGGAGCTGGCCAAGGCCTGCGAAGCGGCGGGAGCCGACGGCATCAGCCTGGTGAACACCTTCCAGGCCATGGCCGTGGATGTAAAGAATCGCCGCGCCGTTTTCGACAATGTCTATGCCGGCCTTTCGGGCCCCGGGATCTTTCCCATTGCCCTGAGAATGGTGCGAGACACCGCCCGGGCGGTGAAGATTCCCGTCGTGGGCATAGGCGGCATTCAATCGGCGGAAGATGTCATCGCCATGATTATGGTGGGGGCCCGTGCCGTGGAAATCGGCACCATGAATTTAGTGGAGCCCCACATCGTGCCCCGGCTTATCGCCGATTTAGAAACATATATGGAAGAAGAGAACATCGGATCCCTGGACGAGATTCGCGGGATGATTTAAAGGAGCGACTATGTATATTCAATTAGAAGACGGCACCGTCTTTACGGGCAAACAGTTCAGCGGCAAACAGCGCAGAGTGGGCGGCCGCTTTACCGTACACGGCACCATGATCGGCCACGAAGAAGTCATGACGGATCCCGCCAATTTAGATCGCATTTTACTCTTTACCTATCCCTTGGTCGGGGGCTACGGCATGAATTTCGAAGACAATCAGTCCGACGGACCGACGATCTCCGCCTTCCTTTGCCGCCGCGCCATGGAAAACGCCACGAATTTCCGCAGCGAAATGGATTTGAAGGCTTACTTAAATTACTACGACGTGGTGGGCATCGAAGATGTGGACACCCGCGGCCTCATTCGCCACTTAAAGGAAACGGGCATGCAAAAAGGCGTCATCACCGATCGCCTCATGACGCCCTCCGAAATGGACGAATACTTCGCCGAACAAAATCCCAACACCATCGAAGAGGTGAGCACCATCGAGGTCACGGAAATCGAAGGGGACGGCCCCACCGTCGCCCTTTGGGACTTCGGCGTCAAGGACGGCATCTTGGAAGCTTTAAACGACGCGGGCTACCGCCTCATCGTCTATCCCGCCATGACCAATTACGAAGCGATTTTAGACGACGAGCCGGATCTCTTGTTCCTTAGCTCCGGCCCCGGCGTCGCCGCCAACTATCTGGACCTGGTACACGACATCGGACAGATGATCGGCAAGCTTCCCATTTACGGCATGGGTCTCGGGGCACAGTTCTTGGGTCTGGCCTTAGGCGGCGATCTCGAAAAACTCGCCTCGCCGCACGCCGGCGCCTCCATTCCCGTGAAGGGAGAAGGGGAGCGGGTCTATATGACGAGCCAAAACAGAGAATACGGCATCGATCACCTGCCCGAGTCCGTGAAGATTGACTACAGAAACGTCGCCGACAATACGGTGGAAGGCTTCACAGACGAAAAGAACAAAGCCGTCGGCGTGCTCTTCGATCCCTTCGGCCTGCCCGGCGCACGGGATCTGTTAAGCGCACAACTGTCCGTCATCAGCGAATTAGCCTAGGAGGAATTATGTCCCGCAACAAAGATATTAAAAAAGTACTCGTTATCGGCAGCGGCCCCATCGTCATCGGTCAGGCGGCGGAATTCGACTACTCCGGCACCCAAGCCTGTGAATCCCTTCGGGAAGAAGGGGTGGAAGTCGTCCTCGTCAACTCCAACCCGGCCACCATTATGACCGACAGGGAAGTGGCGGACAAGGTCTATATCGAGCCCTTGAACGCGGAGGTCATCGAAAAAATCATCGCGAGAGAACGCCCCGACGCCCTTATCGCCGGCATGGGCGGGCAAACGGGCCTGAACCTTTCCATCGAACTCTACGACTCCGGCGTCTTGGACAAATACGGCGTGGAAATTATCGGCACCTCCATTCCCTCCATTAAGAAGGGCGAAGACCGGGAAGAATTCCGTCAACTCATGGAAGAAATCGGCGAGCCCATTATCGAATCGAAGACCGTGGAAACCGTGGAAGACGCCGTGGCCTATGCAAAGATCATCGGCTATCCCGTGGTGGTGCGCCCGGCCTTTACTTTAGGCGGCACCGGCGGCGGCATCTGCGAAACGGAAGCGGAACTGAAGACCATCGCCCACGCCGGGATCCACCTATCCCGCGTCGGCCAAGTCTTAATCGAAAAATGCATTACGGGCTGGAAGGAAATCGAATACGAAGTAATTCGCGACTCCAAGGGCAGCTGCATCTGCGTCTGCAATATGGAAAACATCGACCCGGTAGGCGTCCACACCGGCGACTCCATGGTGGTGGCCCCGACGCAAACCCTGACGGATTTGGAACACGGCATGCTTCGTGAAGCGGCCTTCCGCATTATCGAAGGCGTGGGCATCGAAGGGGGCTGCAATGTGCAGTTCGCCGTGGAACCCAACAGCCTGCAATACGCCGTCATCGAAATCAATCCCCGGGTCAGCCGCTCATCGGCCCTGGCATCGAAAGCCACGGGCTATCCCATCGCCCGCGTGGCGGCAAAGATCGCCCTGGGCTTGGGTCTGGACGAAATCGAAAACAAAATCACCGGCACCCGCTCCATGGCCTTCGAGCCCTCCATCGACTACGTGGTGGTGAAGATTCCCAAGTGGCCCTTCGACAAATTCTTCAACGCCGATCGCAATCTGGGCACGAAAATGATGGCCACCGGCGAAGTCATGGCCATCGGCCCCACCTTCGAAGTGGCTCTCTTGAAAGGCCTGCGCTCTTTGGAAATCGGCGCTTTCAGCCTGCTCCACCCTCGCTTTAAAACCATGGACATCGCCACCTTAAAGGAAAATGTGAAGCGGCCCAACGACGAGCGCCTCTTCTATCTGGCGGCCCTTTTAAACACGGGCTACGACATTAGCCGCCTCTCCAGAGAGACGGGGATGGACGCCTACTTCCTCCGCATTATTAAACGCATCGTCGGCGTGGAAGCGGAGCTGGAAGCCATGAAGAAGGAAGACCTGACGGAAGACAAGCTCCGCGAAATGAAGCGCCTCGGCTTCAGCGATGAAATCATCGCCAATCGCTTAAACGTCAGCGAAAAATTCATCCGTGAGCTGAGAAAGCTCTTCGGCATCGAAGCCAAGTACAGAAAGGTGGACACCCAAGGGGGCCTCGCCGACGCCAAGGCCAATTACCTCTACTCCCTCTACGAAGGGGAAGACGAATCCCCAGTTCACGAAGACAAGCGCCGCATTATCGTCATCGGCAGCGGCCCCATTCGCATCGGCCAAGGGGTGGAATTCGACTACGCCTCCGTTCACTGCGTCAAAACCCTGCGCAAGGAAGGCTACGAAACCATCATCATTAACAACAATCCCGAAACAGTCTCCACGGACTTCGACATCTCCGACAAGCTTTACTTCGAGCCCCTGACGGCGGAAGATACATTAAATATCATCGAGAAGGAAAAACCGGAAGGGGTCATTCTCCAGTTCGGCGGCCAAACGGCTATTAAGCTGGCAGGCGTCTTTAAGGAAGAAGGCATCCCCATCCTGGGCACGGATCCCACGGCCATCGACCGGGCGGAAGACCGGGAAAAATTCGACGCCATGTTGGAAGAGCTGAACCTCGTTCGCCCGAAAGGCGTCGGCGTTCACGGCGTGGAAGAAGGCATGGAAAAGGCGGAAAGCCTGGGCTATCCCGTCCTCGTTCGACCCTCCTACGTTCTCGGCGGCCAAGGCATGGAAATTTGTACCGCCGATGAGGATCTGCGCTACTACCTGGAAGAATCCTTCGCCATGGATCCCAAGCGCACGGTCTTAATCGACCAATACATTCAAGGCATGGAGTGTGAAGTGGACGCCATTTGCGACGGTACCGACGTCTTCCTGCCGGGGATCATGGAACACTTGGAGCGGGCAGGGGTCCACAGCGGCGACTCCATCAGCATCTATCCCAGCCGCAACATTTCCGAGAAAATGGACGAGGCCATTTTAGACGCCACGAAGAAAGTGGCCCTGGAGCTGGGCGTCAACGGCATGATCAATATTCAATACATCATTAAAGACGACACCCTCTACATGATCGAAGTGAACCCGAGAAGCTCCCGCACCGTGCCCTACCTCTCCAAGGTCACGGGCATGAATATTACGGAAATCGCCACGAAGGTTATGCTCGGGGAAAGCTTGAAATCCATGGGCTACGGCACGGGCATCGGCCCCGTGTCCCCCACCACCTGCGTGAAGATTCCCGTCTTCAGTACGGAAAAACTCCACCGGGTAGAAGCATCCCTCGGGCCCGAAATGCGCTCTACCGGCGAGGTCTTAGGCGTTGGCCGCACGGAAGAAGAGGCTATGGCCAAGGGCTTTTTAGCCGCCGGCACGGACATCGCGCCCAAGAGCCGCCGCGCCCTCTGCACCATTCGCGACCGCGACAAAGAGGAATTCTTGCCCATCGCCAAATCCCTGGCGGAAGACGGCGTCACCTTCTACGCCACCAAGGGCACCAAGGCCTTCTTAAATAAAAACGGCATCGACGCCGAAGAAGTGCGCCGCATCGACGAAGAAGCGCCTACGATGATCGACCTGATTCAAGAAGGGGAGATCGACCTTGTCTTCAACACGCCGACCAAGGGCAACGACTCCAAGCGCGACGGCTTCTTGATTCGCCGCAACGCCATCGAATGCGACGTGGAACTCTTCACCAATTTGGACAAGGCCAAGGTCTACGCCCAAACCCTGAAGAACAACCCCTTGAAAGACGCGGTCACCATTTACGAAATCGGCGACTACAACAACGATTGATGGCGAGGAGAATCGGGTAGAACTCCATAAAGGAGTGTGACGACATGGGAATCGGAATTACCATCGATCTGTTAAACAATCAGGAAAAAAACAAGGCGGACCGCAGGGAAGCGGTGCTCGTCCGGCGAAAAGAAGCCGACGATTTGACGGCGGTCTTAAATAAAAAAGCCGACGTGGCACAATACGTGATCCACGAATCCCTAATCGCGAAATTAAAATGGGACAAGATCGACCTGGTCTTTCCCCTGGTGAAAGATAGAGACGAAAGGAAGTCTCTGGCATCCCTTTTAACCGGCGAAGGCATTCCCTTCGTCGGCGCCGGGGTTATGGGCCTGGGCATCGGCGAAGACCCCATCTTGGCCGCGGGTATTTTGAAGCAACAGGGCCTGCCCTATCGGCGGGTCTATATGGCATCCAGCGTGGTGGATCTGGCGAAGATCGACGCCGAGTATCCATTGATCCTGGCGGCGGAAGATGATGCGGTCTTTGTGGAAGACGAAGAGGCCCTCTACGAAAAAGCCAGGGTTCTGTTGGAAGCGGCGCCGGTTATCTACGTGCGTGAGCCTCTGACGGGCAAGAAAGTCCACGTGGCCGTCATAGGCAACGGCGACGATATGAAAATCCTGCCGGCTTGTGACGAGGAGCTCACAGGGGAAGAAGCGGCGGCAGTCATTTCTCTGACGAAAAAAGTGTTTACGCTCTTTCAATTCAGAGACATGGCCTATTTCGATATGGAAGTGACAGATAACACCGCCTACGTTGTGGACGCATGGGCCTTCCCCGATCTTTCCGCCGAAGGCGCCTTTATGGCCGCAGCAGAGGCCCGAGGCATGTCTCGGGACGAAGTGCTCTTTTCCGTCGTCGACGCCGCCCTGGCGCGGACCGGCGTGGAATTAAAAGACCGAAGCGACGGCTTCCTCGCCACGGCCAAGACGCGGCTGAAAGATATCGACGTCTTGTTAAAAGAAGAGGAAGATCGCCTCTCGGAATTTTACAGTCAAGAGGCCAAGGAACGCATCGATCGTTTCCAAGAAGAAGCCAAGGAAATGCGCCATCATTTAGATGAGAGCATGGAAGGGGCGGATGAAGACGCGAGAGAAGCGCAGATCGCCGCCAATATGGCCATGGATCAGGCGAAAGAAGCCGCTAAAGAGCGCCTGCAACGTGTAGGCGAGGGCGCCCGGGAGACGCTGTCCAAGGCCAAGCGCTATGCCAAAGAGCGCATGGACGAAGCCCAAGCGGAAGCCGGGGCGGAAACGGCTCCGACCGCGGAAGCCTACGGCGAAGAGGCGGACATCCGCGAGCTGAAAAGGCGCTACGCCGCCTTGGAACAACGGGTATACGCCCTGGAAGAGCGGATTCGCTTTTTGGAAAATCGCTGATAAGAGAATAAAAACAAAGCCGGCAGTCGATGCCGGTTTTTTGTAGGAGGAGCTATGAAAATTTACGGAACGGATCTGTGCCCCGATTGCGTGGAAGCAAAAAAGAAATTGGACGAGAAGAACATTCCCTACGACTACGTGGACATTACGGCGAGCATCGGCAATTTAAAGGCCTTTGTGAAAATGCGGGACGAAGAGCCCGCCTTCGACGAGGCGAAGAAAGCGGGGGCCGTGGGCGTGCCCGCCTTTGTCCTCGACGACGGCGAGATCCGCTTGGAGATCGAGATCTAAAAAATTTTCGCCTGCTGCGAAAAAACAATTGCTTTTTCGCTTTTTTCTGCTATACTGTTAGTAATCCTAATAAATATGAAAGCGTCGAGCAGAAGCAAGTAGCTTCAGGTGCCCTTCTCAGAGAGTCGGTGGTTGGTGCGAACCGATGAAGTTCCCTGTCGTGAATGGGTCTGTGAGTGCGAGGTGAAATAAAGTAGCCGAGCCGGTTCTCCCGTTACAGAGATAGGATATGTTAGTATCTAAATGAGATGCGTCCTTTGGGCGCAACTAGGATGGCACCGCGAATTCACCATTTGCTCCTATACGAGCAAGTGGTTTTTTTGTGCCGAGAAAAGGAGTTATTATGAACACGAAAACTTTAGTACAGGGAGCTATTTTCATCGCATTGGGCACCATTTTACACACCGTGGTCCCGGGATTTTTTAACGGCATGAAGCCCGACTTTATGCTTTTCTGTTTAATCGCTTACATTATTTTAAACCCGAAGCCCCTGCCCACCTTGGCCATGGGCGTGGCCACCGGCGTCATGGCGGCATTGACCACCCAATTCCCCGGCGGTCAGCTTCCGAACATTTGCGATAAAATCGTCGCCGCATTTTCCGTCCTGCTTATGATTCGCGCAATTCCCGGCGACGGCACCGTAAAAAAAGCCATTATTTACTTCGTCGCCACCATTATCAGCGGCTCCGTGTTTCTGGGCACAGCCATGCTCCTCGTAGGCCTTCCCGGCGATGCGGCCTTTACGGCCATGTTCGTCGCCGTGGTTCTGCCGACGGCAGCCATGACGGCGGTATTAGGCGTCATTTACGAAAGAGTCATCGCCGCCAACTATAAACGCAATCGAGCCTAGGTCAAGAGCGAGTGCACTCGCTCTTTTTCCATGTCCCTTTCAATGAGGCCTATGGTATAATACACAAGTTAAGGCAGTATTTGGAGCAAAGGAGCACTTATGATCGAAATAAAAAATCTGGTATATGAATACGAAGAAGCCGATCATCCGGCGGTGGACGGCGTGGACCTCGCCATCGAAAAAGGCGAATTCCTCGCCGTCCTGGGCCACAACGGCAGCGGCAAGTCCACCATGGCCAAGTGCTTAAACGGTTTGTTCCAACCAACTCGGGGCGATGTCATCGTCGACGGCATGAACACCAAAGTGGAAGAGGACATTTGGAAGATTCGCGCCCGTGCCGGCATGGTGTTTCAAAATCCCGACAATCAAATCGTCGCCACCGTCGTGGAAGAAGACGTGGCCTTCGGCGCGGAAAACCTGGCTGTGGAGCAAGGAGAGTTGCGCCGGCGCGTGGACGACGCCCTGGCGGCGGTGGAAATGACCGAGTACAAAGACGATCAACCCCACAAACTTTCCGGCGGCCAGAAACAGCGGGTGGCCATTGCGGGTATTTTGGCCATGAATCCCGACTACATTATTTTAGACGAGCCCACGGCCATGCTGGACCCCAGAGGCCGGGAGGAAGTCATGAAGACGATACTGCGCCTGAACAAGGAAGAGGGCAAGACCATTATCCTCATCACCCACTTTATGTCGGAAGCCGTTCAGGCGGATCGTGTGGCGGTTATGGAAGAGGGCAAGCTCGTGTTGGAAGGCCCGCCACGGGAAGTCTTTAATCAAGTGGACACCATGAAGTCCCTGGGCTTGGACGTGCCCCAGGTCACGGAGCTCGCCGCCCGTTTAAAGGCCGCAGGCGTGCCCCTGCCCGACGGAATTTTAGATAGAGAGGAGTTTGTCGACGCCTTATGCCGAGCATCAGCATCCGAAATGTAAGCTACATTTATAATCAGGGCCTGCCCTTTGAAAAGCGGGCGCTGAACCAAGTGAATCTGGACATTCACCACGGCGAATTTATCGCCCTGGTGGGCCACACGGGCAGCGGCAAATCCACCTTGGTTCAACATTTAAACGGCCTCATGGAGCCCACGGAAGGGGAAATCCTCTACGAAGGCACCAATTTCCGCGACAAGGGCAATATCGCCACTCTGCGCCAAAAGGTGGGCCTGGTGTTTCAATACCCGGAGTACCAGCTCTTTGAAGAGACCATCGCCAAAGACATCGCCTACGGGCCGAAGAATTTAGGCCTCACCGACGACGAGGTGGAGGACCGCGTGCGCCGCGCCATGGCACGAGTGGGCCTGGACTACGACGAGAAGGGAGAGAAGAGCCCCTTCGCCCTTTCCGGCGGACAAAAACGGCGGGTGGCCATCGCCGGCATCCTGGCCATGGAGCCCGAGGTGCTGGTCTTGGACGAGCCTACGGCGGGTCTGGATCCCCGAGGCAGCCGCGAAATCCTGGAAGAGATTCACGAGATTTATGAGTCCACCGGCACCACCATCGTTCTGGTGTCCCACAGCATGGAAGAAGTGGCCCGCCTCGCTACCCGCATGATCGTCATGGACCGAGGCGAGGTGCGCATGGACGGCACGCCTCGTGAAATTTTTTCGAGGGAAGAAGAACTCCGCGCCATCGGTCTCGACGTGCCCCAGGTGCGCCGCACCATGACCGATCTGGCGGGCAAGAACATCCCCATAAAGGAAGACTGCATCACCGTCGACGAAGCTTTCGACGAATTAAAGACATGGTGGGAGGGAAGACATGCTTAAAGACATAACCATCGGCCAGTATTTTCCCGCCAAGTCCCCGGTCCACTCATTGGACCCTCGATACAAAATCCTCATTATGACGATTTTCATCGTGAGCCTATTCTTCATCAAATCCTTTTGGCCCTATATTTTCGTCTTCGCGTGGCTCTTTTTAACCATTGTGGCGGCGAAAATTCCCGTGAACATGGTGCTGAAGGGCCTGAAGCCCCTGCGGCTGATCTTGATCTTTACCTTTGTCATGAATCTGTTTTTCATTCCCGGGGAAGAAATTTTCCGCTGGGGCTTTCTCTCCGTCTCCCGTGAAGGGCTGGTACAGGCAATTTTCATGGCTATACGCCTCGTGCTTTTAGTCGTGGGGACCAGCCTCCTCACCTTGACCACCTCGCCTCTCGCCCTTACCGAGGGCATTGAAAAGCTTATGAGCCCATTGAAGCGGGTGGGCTTTCCCGCCCACGCCATCGCCATGATGATTACCATCGCCCTGCGCTTCATCCCCACCTTAATCGACGAGGCAGATAAAATTATGAAGGCACAAATGGCTCGCGGCGCCGATTTCGAATCGGGGAATGTGTTGAACCGGGCGAAGAATCTGGTGCCCCTTTTGGTGCCCTTGATCCTCAACGCCCTTCGCCGGGCGGAAGAGCTGGCCACCGCCATGGAAAGCCGCTGCTACCGCGGCGACGAACACCGCACGAAATTAAATCCCCTGCGCATTACCGGGAAGGATCACTTGTATTTTGCCCTGAACATGATCTTCTTCATCGCCGTTTGCGCATCCCGCTGGATGCCCGTGCCCCTGCCATGAAGAATATATTGATCACCGTGGCCTACGACGGCACGAACTTTCACGGCTATCAGGACCAGGGGCCGAAAAAGCTTCGCACCGTGGAGACCCTGCTGCGGTCGGCTCTTGAAAAAACCGTGCATCACCCCGTGGCGCTGCAGTCCGCGGGCCGCACGGACAAAGGCGTTCACGCCCTGGGGCAAAAGGCGAACTTCCTCTCGGACACCACCATCGACCTGGGCAATTTCCCCCGGGTAGTCAATTACCACCTGCCCCGGGATCTGAGCATCACCGAGGCCGTGGAAGTGCCCGAGGATTTTCACGCCCGTTACGGCGCCAAGAGAAAGCACTACAAGTACCGCATCTATAATGCCAAGCACCGAAGCGGCATGTTGGATCGCTACGCCGTCCACGCTCCCTTCCCTTTGGATGTGGAGCGCATGGAAAGGGCCCTGAAAAAAATCGAGGGCTTTCACGACTACTCCGCCTTTATCGGCCGCTACGCATCGCCTGCCAATCCCAAGCGGGCCATCGACGAAATCACCGTGACCCGTACGGGAGAGATCATCGAAGTGGATTTTTACGGCAAAAGCTTTTTGAAAAACCAAATCCGCATCATTATGGGCTGCGCCATGGAAATCGGCCGTGGCCTCATGCCGGAAGATCAACTGCTCAAGGCCACGAAGACATTGGACCGCAAGGATTTAGGCCCCACGGCCCCCGCCAACGGATTGATCCTTATGTCCATCGATTACGAATAGCACGCAAGGCGTGCTGTTTTTTTGTTTGAAAACAAATTCGATATGTTAGAATAGAGACAATATATAGAAAGAGGTGTTCTATGCGCGGCAGCTTTAAAGTATTGGCCTGTTACCTTATGTGGGCTTTTCTCGTCTTATATTGGCCCATCTTCGGTGCCATGGATCCTTTGGCGGTCCTGTCCTTTCGCATCGTCTTTTCAATGATCTTTTGTCTGATCATCATGCTCGTCAAGGGAAAGGGGAGGGACATCCTCGCTTTGATGAAAGACAAGAAGCAAATGCTTTTTCTGTTTTTTGCCGGCGTCACAGTGACCATTAACTGGGGCGGCTACATCATCGCCGTGATGACCGGCCGTGTTCTGGACGCCTCATTGGCCTATTATATGTATCCCATCTTTTCCATCGTTCTCGGCTTTGTTATTTACAAAGAAAAGCTGCGGCCCATGCAGTGGGTGGCCTTCGCTCTTGCCATTATGGGCGTTACGGTCCCCATCGTCGCCTACGGTCAAGTGCCGATCTTTGCCATTATGATCGGCGTCAGCTTTTCCATTTACGGTGCCTTTAAAAAGCAAGTGACCGCCACGGCAATGGAAAGCATTTTTATGGAAACTCTGCTGGTGACACCACTGGCCATGATTTATCTGTTGGCCTTCAGTCACTTGGACGGACTTTCCGCAAGAGACATCATCCTGCTCCCCACCATGGGCATTGCCACCACCGTGCCCCTGATCTTCTTTGCATCGGGGATGAAAGACACGGATCTTTCCGTGGCAGGCGTCTTAATGTACATTAATCCCACCATCCAACTCCTTCTCGGCGTCTTCTGCATGGGTGAGGAATTCACCACCATCCACGCCTGGATGTTCGCCTTCGTGTGGGCCGGCGTGGCCCTGTTCCTGACGGACACCTTCCGGCAAAAGAAAAAGGCCGAACAAACAGAATAAATCCGAACCGGCGATTCACGGCATGGCCCATGGCCGGTTTTTTTAGTGGATCCTTATAGAATTCTTAAATTTGTTCCGTATACTCTCTTTATAAACATGAGGAGGGATACGTTATGGGCAAATACATTTTAGAAACCAAGGGTTTAACGAAGACGTTTAAAGAGCAAATCGCCGTGAATCATCTGGATTTGAAGGTGGAAAAAAATTCCGTTTACGGGCTTCTCGGACCAAATGGTGCGGGAAAGTCGACGACATTAAAGATGATTGCGGGCATGCTTCATAAGACGTCGGGAGATATGATCTTTGACGGGCATCTGTGGAGCCGCAGTGATTTAGAGGCGATCGGTGCGCTCATCGAAACACCGCCGCTATACGACAATTTAAGCGCTGCAGAAAATTTGAGAGTTCGAACGTTGCTGCTGGGATTGGACGATAGACGAATCGACGAGGTTTTGAAAATCGTCGGTTTGAAGGATACGGGAAAAAAGAAGGTGAGTCAGTTTTCGACGGGCATGAAGCAGCGATTAGGTATCGCCATCGCCTTGGTGAACCGGCCCAAGTTTTTGATCCTAGACGAGCCGACCAATGGCTTGGATCCCGAAGGCATTCGGGATTTGCGCGATTTAATACGAAGCTTCCCGGAAATGGGCATGACAGTTATTTTATCCAGTCACATTTTAGGAGAAGTGGAACAGACGGCGGACCATGTGGGAATTATCGTCGGCGGCGAATTGAAGTACCAAGAGAAAATAAAGGGGAACGATGATTTAGAGTCGCGCTATATGGCGGTCGTGAAAGGAAGCGAGGCAAGTCGCGGATGATCAATTATATTCTCGCTGAACATTTGAAACATAAGCGCAGTTTCTTAAAAACATTAGTTGTTCTCATGCCCCTGATACCTGTCGTCATGGCCTTCGTGCTTATGCCGCTCTATTTTTCCGTCAATGCCTACAATTGGTGGTATGTGATTTTACTGCCGGCGACCTTTGCTTTGGTGCCGGCCATGGTGCACCGAAGAGAAGAGAGAAAATTGAACTATCGCGCCGTATTTCCCCTTCACGTCAATCTGAAAAAAGTATGGCTCGCAAAAGTACTTGTGGCTTCAGCGTATCTGTTATTCGCCTCGGTCATTCACGTGCTGGCTGTCGGCATCCTGCAATCTTTTATTAGCACTCAACTCACGCCCTATATGGGATGGAGCACCCTTCTTTTGGCGAGCGGCGTTTTATTCCTTGTCAACTGGTGGCAAGTGCCCCTGTGTCTGTTTTTGGCGAAGAAGATCGGCTTTTCGGCGAGCGTCATCGTCAATACCCTATTGGGCGCGGTAACGGGGATTATGCTCGAGGATACTTCCCGGTGGATTCTTTGTCCCTACGCGTGGGGCGCGCGTTTAATGGTTCCGATTCTCCACCTTCTACCCAACGGTCTTGTGGCGGAAGTTGCCGAACCCATGTTGGAAAATACGTCGATATTTATTCCATGTGCTCTATCCCTTGGGATTTTCGTCTTCATATCCCGGGTGACGGCGCGGTGGTTTTCGACGCAGGAGGTAGAATAATGGGCAGAATTATAAAATCAGAGCTTTATAAGCTCAAGCACACGTGGATTCTTTGGATTCACCTTGTTTTACCGGTACTCTATGCCCTCGTTTTTTATTTGGCGAGTCAAACCACAGGCTTAAAAAAATTTTCCCCCGATGAGACGATACAGGTTTATTTTATGCTCTTAGGGGCGGCATTACCGATCGTGTTCGGGATTTTAACGTATAAAGTGGCGGATATGGAGAGCCGTGCAAGCCACTTTCAACTGTTGCTCTCGACGATTCCCTCCAGGACGAAAACTTACTTAGGAAAAATGGGAGCCTTGTTTCTTGGATTTTTATTGGCGGCATCCGTGGCCGTCGGTCTCTTCGGATGGCTTTTCGGCCATCGAACCTTTGCAGTATGGTTCACGGCGCTGATTCTTCTCCTACTGGGATCTGTGGCCGTTTATTTAATTCATTTGTGGGTCGCACTGGCATTGGGCTCGGTCCCCTCTTTGGGTTTGGGTTTTGTGGAAACACTGATCGCCCTTCTCGCCATGACCGGATTAGGAGATAAACTATGGTATTTTTTGCCATGTACTTGGCCGGCTCGATTGCCGGGCACCTATATTTTAGGGAGCACGTGGCAGAACCAATCCCTTTTAATTGGGGAGATGGCGAGGTGGGGATTTTCGGCCCTGCCGATCTCTGCTGGGGTATTCATCGGTTCCTTAATTTGGTTTAATAGGTGGGAGCCGAGATCATGGGGCGAATGAGTCTCGCGTAAGTAAAGAACGAACAGACAAGGCATAAACATTGTGGAGGTGATAGCGTGGCGACGATTCTTGCAATCGACGATGAAGAAGATATGCTCGCTCTAATCGAGAATATTTTAAAGAAGAATGGCCATTGCGTTCATGCGGTTAAAAATCCTTTGTCATTAGACGAAAACAATTTACGAAAATACGATTTAATTTTGCTGGACGTTATGATGCCGTCAATCGACGGCATGGCATTTTGTAAAAAAATCCGTAGTAAAGTAGACTGCCCCATTCTCTTTTTAACGGCAAAGTCCATGGAGGCAGACATTGTGGAAGGGCTTTTAAGCGGTGGAGACGACTATATTACGAAGCCTTTCGGCGTACAGGAATTGCTCGCGCGGGTGGAGGCTCACTTAAGGCGCGAGCAGAGAGAAAAGCACGCCGGATTCAACCTTGGATCGATTCGATTCGATCTGTCTTCAAAGACTGTTTTTGTCGCAGAAGAAAAAGTACCCTTGACGAAATCCGAGTACCGGATTTGTGTGCTTCTGGCCAAGAGAAAAGGGCAGGTGTTCTCCAAAGAACAGATTTATGAACAGACCTTCGGCTACGAGAGTGCAGGCGATGCCTCCGCTGTTTCTGAGCATATAAAAAATATTCGCGCCAAGTTTCAACGGGTCGGCGAAAATCCCATTGCGACTGTTTGGGGGATCGGCTACAAATGGAACTAAATAGAAAAGGGCAGTCCCTTCAGCTCATATTTCTCAAATACTTACTCAGTGTCGCCTTTGGGCTTGCGGTATCCGCGGGCCTTGCACTCCTTCTTTTTACGATGGCGTATCGCCATAACGGAATCGTACCAGCTGATGCGACGGAACAATCGATTCTTCAAAACAAGACGAAGATCGCCGAAACAGAGCCTTTCGATTCCTCTCTGATTCCTGAGAATGTCGGTTACGCGTATTTCGCAGACGACGGGCGCTTGCTCGCGTCCAATATGTCGGCGGGAGAGAGGAAAAAAGCCGTGGCCTTTCTCCGGGGAGAGGTTATGTCTACGCCGTCTTCCTCTTTTATGGAGATCAAGCGCCCGGAAGGCGTGGTGGTAACTCACTACACACTGAAACCTCACTACACCGATCCGTGGATGGAGGCCCATTTCCCGCCCGTGAACTATTTCTTTGCCGTTCTCATGGTAAGTTTATGCTTCATAAGCGCCATGACCATCACCGCAATTTGGGCGAGGCGATTGACGAAGCAATTGACGCCCATGATCGAAGCGTCGGAGGAAATCGCGAAACAAAATTTAGATATTGAAATCGGAACGTCCACCATTAAAGAATTTAACGGCGTGTTAAATGCTTTGGAAAAGATGAAAATCGCCTTGAGCCGAAGCTTAAGAGAAAATTGGGAGGAAGAAGCGAAGCGGAAAAACCAAATTTCCTCACTGGCCCATGATTTGAAAACGCCCGTCGCCATTATCCGGGGGAACGCGGAATTGTTGAAAGAGACGAAATTATCTGATGAGCAAAGAGGCTATGTTGATTTCATTGCAAAAAATTCTTCGCGGATTTCGGCCTATGCCCACGCCCTCGTACAGGTAAACCAATCGAGCGCTACCAAGGAGTTGGATTTAAAAAGAGTGCACGTCCCTATTGTCGTGGAAAAAATAGGAGCCCTTGCGCGGGAAATAGCGGTAGCTCATGGGCGACCTATCGAGGAATCCATTCATACCGGAGATGGCTTTGTGTCAGTGGATTATAAACAACTCGAGCGCGGCGTGCAAAATCTATTGATGAATGCCGTTCAATATGCGCCCGAGGCATCGGCGGTAGAACTGCTTATTACGACTCGGGAAAACTTCCTCGAGATAACCGTAGGCGATCGCGGTCCGGGGTTTTCCGACGAGGATTTAATCCGTGCCTCGGAACCCTTTTATCGCGGCGACAAGAGTCGACATGGCTCGACCCATTACGGCCTGGGACTTTACACGGCGAAAACCGTCGCCGAATTACATCATGGCCGCTTGCGACTGACGAATCGTTCCTCGGGGCAGGGAGCGATGGTTACTTTATTACTGCCTTTGGAAAATTCTTTATAAGTTTATAGAAGGCTCTGTCTGATCTTTTTAGGTTTAGACAGGGCTTTTTTTATTGACAAGTGTTTACTACTGTTATACACTGTTATAGAAATGAGGGATAGCCATGGACATCATCATTGACAATTCCGCCTCTCTGCCCATCTATGAGCAGCTGCGGAATCAAATTCGCGATCAAATTATAAACGACGTGCTGGCATACGACGAGCAGCTTCCTTCCATTCGCGTCCTCGCCAAGGACCTTTCCATCAGCATTATGACGGTGAAAAAAGCCTACGATGCGCTGGAGACGGAAGGCTTTATCGTGACGCGGCAGGGGAAGGGTTCCTTTGTCGCCGAAAAAAACGAGAATGTGGCGCGGGAAATCCTGCAAAGAGAAATCGAAGCACACATGGAAGCCGTCGTCGCCATTGCACAGGATCATGGCATCGACAAGGAAGAGATTGTGGCCATGCTGGATGTGTTATTCGGAGGTGAATAATGGATAGAATCGCTTTAAAAGAGATTCGGAAGGAATACAGCACCTTTACTCTGGACGGGGTCAGTTTTCCCGTGAAAGAGGGATTTATTACGGGCTTTATCGGTCCCAACGGCTCGGGCAAGACGACCACCATTCGCGCGATTTTAAATCTTAATCATTTAAACGGGGGTGAGGTGCTCTACCGCGGCGTGCGCCCCGAAGATAACGACTACCTGCAGGATGTAGGCATCGTCCTCGACGAATCTTATTTTCCGAAAGACTGGTCTGTGAGAGACGTGAACAATGTCTTGTCCGTGGGATATAAAAACTGGAATGGCATGGAATTTTCGAAGCGGGTGGCGGGTTACGGCATCGACGAAAAATTAAATGTGAAGAGCCTTTCCCGGGGCATGACGACGAAGCTTATGCTCGCCGCCGCCCTTTCCCACGGCGCCAAGACCTTGATCTTGGACGAGCCCACCAGCGGGCTGGATCCCCGCTCCCGGGATGAATTCCGCGACACCATTCAACGCTACATGGCGGAGGATGAGGAAAACACGGTGCTCTTTTCCACCCACATTACGGAGGATTTGGAGGCCATAGCCGATTACATCGCCTTTATTATGGAAGGGACACTCGCCTTTTACGGCACGAAGGACGATTTTTTGGAGGCCTACCGCATCGTCAAGTGTCGAGAAGCAGACTTAAAGAACGTGGATCCGAAAAAAATTCTCGGCAAGAAAAAAACCTCCACCCACGTGGAAGTTTTGGTGGCGGCAGAGGCAGCGAAGGCTTTCGGCGAAAATACCGTGGTGGAGAAGCCTTCCATCGACCGCATTATGACGTTTTACCATCGAGGTGATGAAGATGCTTAAAACCTGCAAAATGGATTTTTTGGGCATTCGCCCTTATATGACTTGGAAGCCCATCGCTTTTTTCATCCTGTTTTCCGTGGGATTTACCTACATTGGTGATTATTCCGTCTTTCCCATGGTCTTCGCCATGATCGTGTCCTTAATGATCATGACCTACCCCTTCGTGACCGGCGAAGATTCCGGGACGGAGCGGCTCTACCGCATGATCGGCATGGAAGATGAGGATACGGTTAAGGGCCGTTACCTTTATTCTTTCGTGGTATTTCTCGTCGCAATCCTCGCGGCCCTCGTCATTATGAATGGCGTGAATCTGGTGAAAAACGGCGAGCTGTTAATCGGTGAAAGCTTGATGAGCGGCGGGCTCTATCTCGCCGTGTCCATCCTATTTATGGACATCAATGTGCCGATCTTCTTTGCCGTGGGCCACAAAAGAGCTAAGGCGGTGGCCGGGGGAGCCATCATCGCCGCGACATTAATCGTCGTCGGCATATCCGGCTTTGCCGCCTCGGCTTTTCCCGATGAAGCCAAGGGCCTTTACCTGTGGGCGACGAGCCACGTGGCGCTCATCGTTCTTTTCGGCATCGTGTTCTTGGTGCTGATGACCATGCTATCTTATGGCATAGCCCTGAAAAAATTCAAGAAGAGAGATTTATAATACGTTTCGAAAAAAAGGCATAAAAAAAGACGCCCGTAGGCGTCGTTTGGAGCTAACGAGGGGACTTGAACCCCTGACCTGCTGATTACGAATCAGCTGCTCTACCATCTGAGCCACGTTAGCGAATACTCCTATTATTTTAGGTCATACAGGCGGAAAATGCAAGGGCCATGTAAAAATTCTTTCATGAAGGCGGGCGGCGATTGAAACGGCCCGCCTTTTATAGTACCATAGAAGCGGTATGGTATGATCCCGGGGAGCCGGGATTTTTTAAATAGAGAGGACGAGCACGTGTCCATAGCGGAAATTGAACGAAGCATTATAAAAAAATATCGGAAGACCATTTGGCGCCGTTTTATTAAGGGCATTAACGACTACGACTTAATCGAAGACGGGGATGTCATCGCCGTGGCCATTAGCGGCGGCAAGGATTCTCTGCTTCTGGCGAAGCTGTTGCAGGAATTGAAGCGCCACGGCAAGAAGCAGTTTGAGCTCTTGTTTTTAACCATGGATCCCGGCTACCTGCCCTCCATTCGCAAGCAGGTGGAGGAGACGGCGAAGGCCATGGGAATTCCCCTGCAGATCTACGACAGCAATGTTTTTGAAGTGGCGGAGGACATGGGCGGGGAGAAGCCCTGCTACATGTGCGCCCGCATGAGGCGGGGGAGCCTTTACGACAAGGCCAAGTCTTTGGGGGCGAACAAGCTGGCCCTGGGCCACCACTTTGACGATGTGATCGAGACGGTGATGATGAATGTGCTCTTCGGCGGTAGCTACAAGACCATGATGCCCAAGCTCCACTCCACGAATTTCGAGGGCATGGAGCTGATTCGTCCCATGATTTCTATTCGGGAATCGGACATTCGCCAGTGGGTGAAGTACAACGACCTGACCCCCATCGACTGCGCCTGTACGGTGACGGCCAAGGAAAATTTCGGCGCCCGTGCCTATGTAAAAAACCTCATCGAAACCATGGCGGAGGAAAATCCAAACGTGGCCATGTCCATTTATCGCTCGGCGGAAAATGTGGAGCTCGGCGCGATTTTAGGTTATAAAGACAGCGAGGGTAAGAAGCACAGCTTTTTGGAACATTACGAGAAGGGAGAATAGTATGCGACTGATTTCATGGAATGTCAACGGCATTCGCGCCGCCTTAAAAAAAGGCTTTATGGATTTTTTCGAGGACGTGGACGCGGATATTTTCTGTCTGCAGGAGACCAAACTTTCCGCCGGCCAATTGGATTTGGAGCTTGAAGGCTACCACCAATACTGGAACTATGCCGAGAAAAAAGGCTACAGCGGCACGGCGGTCTTTACGAAGGAAGAGCCCATTCACGTGTCCTACGGCATCGACATGGAAGAGCACGACAAGGAAGGGCGGGTCATTACCTGTGAGTACGAGGATTTCTTCCTGGTGACCTGCTACACCCCCAATTCCCAGCGCGGCCTGGCCCGCCTGGACTATCGCATGGAGTGGGAAGAGGATTTTCGCAAGTACCTGAATATGTTGGACCAGGTGAAACCCGTCGTGCTTTGCGGGGATTTAAACGTGGCCCACAAGGAAATCGACCTGAAAAATCCCGCGGCCAATCGTAAAAACGCCGGCTTCTCCGACGAAGAGCGCAGCCAATTTCAAAACCTGCTGGACGCCGGTTACACTGACACCTTCCGCTACCTCTATCCCGATGCGGAGGACCGCTACAGCTGGTGGAGCTACATTACCAAGGCGAGAGAAAGAAACGCCGGTTGGCGCATCGACTATTTCGTTGTCAGTAAACGGCTGGCGGAAGATATCGTCGAAGCCGACATTCGCGACGACGTTATGGGCAGCGACCATTGTCCCGTTTATTTGGAGCTGGAAGTTTAGGGAATGGATTGAAATCTTGAAGAAAAGTCGGTAAAATTTAATGAGGTATAAGAATTAAATTTTAAAAGAAAGGTGAGACAATGGCAGCAACGCGATTTATCAGAATCAACGATCATTTACACTACATCGGCGTAAACGATCGATACACCCATCTCTTCGAAGGCATGTGGCCCTTGCCCGACGGCATCAGCTACAACTCCTATCTGTTCGACGGTGGATCTAAAACCTGTCTTTTGGACTGTGTGCGCATCGATTCCGTGTCGGAATTTTTTGAAAAGCTGGAAGATTCCCTGGACGGCAGGGGACTGGACTACATCGTAGTCAACCACATGGAGCCGGATCACACATCCTCTTTAAAGAGCGTCATGGAGCGCTACCCGGACTGCAAGGTCATTACCAATAAAAAAGCCGTCACCATGATGAACAACTTCTACGACATCGGCGACGAGCGGGCAATTGTCGTAGCCGACGGCGAAACCGTGGACATCGGCGAGCGGAAGCTGACCTTCTACACCACCCCCATGGTTCACTGGCCCGAATCCATGGTCTGTTTCGAAGAAGAAACGGGCATCCTCTTTAGCCAAGACGCCTTCGGCGGTTTCGGCACCTTAGACGGCGCCATCTTCGACGACCAAGTGGCATGGGACAAGTACCGTGAAGAAACCATTCGCTACTACACCAACATTGTTGGCAAATACAGCGTGCAAGTCATTCGCGCCCTGAAAAAATTAGAAGGCCTGGACATTCAAATGATCTGTCCCGACCACGGCCCCATTTGGCGCGACAATATCGACCGCATCGTGGGCCTCTACAGCGATTTAAGCGAACAAAAAACCGAAGACGGCGTGCTCATCGTCTACGGTTCCATGTACGGCAATACGGAGCAAGTGGCGGAAGCCATCGCCCGTTCCCTCTCCGCCGAAGGAGTACACAACATTCGCATTCGCGACGTGTCCAAGACCCATCTGAGCTATTTAATCAGTGAAACCTGGAACTACAAGGGCATCATTCTCGGCTGCCCCACCTACAATGTGGGCCTGTTCCCGCCCATGGCCACCTTGGTCGACGTGCTGAAGAAGCAAAAGATGAAAAACCACATCTTAGGCACCTTCACCAATGCCAGCTGGGGCGGCGGCGCGGAAAAAGTATTCGCCGCCTTCGCCGAAGAAAGCAAATGGGAAGTGCTCCCCACCACCGTGGACGTTATGGGCGCTCCCGAGCAGGAAGATTTAGACAAATGTGCCCAAATGGCCAAGGAAATGGCCGAAGCCTTAAAGGCGAGCAAGTAAAGAGAGAAGCGTCGGGATGCCGGCGCTTTTTTTGTATGGAAGGAAAAAATTCTGGTTCTATGTTAATCATTGGGGAGTCTAGTGAAAACTAGGCTCCTTTTTATTTTCCTAAAAGCCATTCATTACCGATCTTTGGAACAAACGATAAGCAGTTTCGTTCGAAAATGATGAAAGTTTTGCATCACAAAGGTGACACGCTTCACGGTCTTGATCTTGTTGTGCGTTCCTTCCACGTCGCCGTTACTCCAAGGGTAATCAAAGCTGCTGGTGATCTCCTCGAACCAGTTGTTGTAAGCGCGCAAGCAGTTGCGCCACTCCTTTCGCCCGCTTTTCTTAGCCTCTTTCGTCCGGTTTGTGGAAAGAAGGCTTCTTTTACGCTTTTAAAGGTACCGCACATATCGCTGACAAAGATTTCAACGCCGCGCCTTTCCGTGCGATCGATGGAGGGGAAATACCTAGCTAAATCCTCGCCGTAGCACGTGGGAAGAATGTCGATGATTTCCTTCGCTTCCCCATCGGCCAAGGTGGTTTGGTACTTGCTTCCGCCGCTGTCTCCCTTAAACTCGTCGATACAAAAGACGCGGGGCAGCCGTTGACGGGGCACAAACAAACAAGCCACGATGCGGAAAATGCTCGTCGATCAAATGCCCACTTCCCGTGCCAGCTCCGACACCGAACGGATATCTCGAAAAGCATCCACCACATAAGCGATTAAACGCTTTATCATCTGTTTACCCTTGGCGGCAAAGGAAAGGGGAGCTTCAAAGCGCGCCCCGCAATCCTTGCAATCATAGCGCGTCTTCCTAACGCGAAAAACCACGTGCTTACGCCGCATCGGTGCGTCTCGAAGCAATTGCTCCCGGTGATCGTGGACCCAGGCATGGGTCGATCCACAGTGAGGACAAACCCGATCATGAACGGGTTTACAATCAATGGGAATCAGACGTCTTTCTTCTGACACACCGGTAACCTCGGCATCTTATATTCCTAAAAGTAATGTGGTAATATTGTTTTGCAGTCGTTTGACCCCCTTTATTTTATTGTGGTGATTTAATTTTAGGCGATAGGGAAAACAAGTGCTATCTTTTTGCATAAAAAATATCCATTGAGGAGGTCACTCTACCCCAATGGATATTATAAAGCCTGTTTTTTTGTGGAAATGTATGGCAAACTATACTTAACCAAATGAAAGAAGGCTAAATAATGAAAAATAGAAGGGTAGTAAAAATGAGTAATAAATCAAAGCTATTTTTATCTATACTGCAAATAATAGCAGGAGTACTCGCTGCTGTGGTTTTTGTTAAGAGTATTATTAATGGCGGAAGTATAGAGATGATAATAATATCATTTATGTCGATGATATTGGGCATAACAAATGGTGTTAAAAATTTACGTGATAAAAATAAAGATAAGAATGGGCTAAATGTTTAGTCCATTTACGGTACAAGTTGTTTTTACTTGGAAGGAAAAAATTTCATCAGCTTACAGTCGTCTGTGGCCTATAAAAGCATTGAAAAACCGCTGGGGGGGGTATAATAAAGTACAGATAAGCACAAATTCTTCTGCTGCGATCCACTGATTATGGGTGTTTTTTGTAAATTCACCGTGGAAGCAAGAGATGACGTGAAGTGTAAGATAAAATGCAATCATCTACGGATGATCGAAGGAGGTATTTATGAAAAAACTGGCCACATTATTACTCAGTTTTCTGCTCCTTCCCTCGGCGGTACTGGCGAAGGGAGCCGATCACATCGCGGTTTACGTCAACGGCCGTGAGCTTTATACTGAAGAGGCGGCGCCCGTCATTCGTCACGATCGCACCTTTCTGCCTTTGCGCACGGTGACGGAAGAGCTGGGCTACACCGTGTCCTGGGACGGCGATAAAAGGGAAGTGACTTTAACCAAGGGCGACGAGGCTGTGACGATGACCATCGGAAAGAAAGCTTACCGCCTGGGCGGCAAGGAATTGGCCATGGACGTGGCACCTTATCTGGAAAAGGACCGCACCTTTATTCCGGCACGGTACTTAGGCGAGGCCACGGGGCTTCCCGTCAAGTGGATGCCGAAGGTGCGCGTCGTTACCGTGGGAAGCTATCCCCAAAAGGATGCGCCGGCGGGTGAGCGCGTCTATGTGAAAGAAGTGAACATGTCCTTTGTGCTGCCCAAGGATGTGGAGATCTCCTACAAGCTCGAAGGCAAATGCCTCCACTTCTACGAAAAGTCCAATGAAGATGTGGGCGGCGACGGCTTCCTCTTCTCCCTCTCCCGTGTGCAAAATCCGCAGACGGAGTGGAACAATTGGCCCGTCATCCTCGCCTATAAAGACGGCGTCTACTACGGCGCGGACTTCAGGGGCGATCCGGCGATGATTCAAGACAAGGCCCTGAAGGCAAAATTCGAAAAGGCCCACGACCGCATCGACGACATCCTGATGACGGTCCGCGTAGGAAAATAATATAGAGGGAACCCCGTCGGTGAAAATGCCGGCGGGATTTTCTTTTGCTCAAAATAAAAACGCCTCTGCCGTGACGGGTAGAAGCGTTTTTGAATCGATTATCTCATGGTGACCATTTCCTCGGCGCTTGTGGGGTGAATGGCCACGGTGGCGTCGAAGTCGGCCTTGGTGGCGCCCATTTTTACGGCGACGCCGAAGCCTTAAAGGCAAGCAAGTAAACAAAAGCGTCGGGAAGCCGGCGCTTTTTTGTATGCGCAATGCACTTTTTTTGCCAAAGCTGAGAATCATTGGAAATTTCGATATAATGAAATCGTACATAAAAGAGAGTAAGAGTTTCTCGTTGAGAAAAGATTTGTAGTCGTCATGAAAACGTATCTGCAAAAATTAAAAACACGGATTTGATAAAGGAGGAGAGTATGTTATGTCCCAAGTGTCACTACGATAATTTGGCAGAGAATTCATTCTGCACCCGGTGCGGCACGGCCCTTCCCGAGGCGAAGAAAGCGCCGGAGCCGGCGGCACCGAAGGCGAATGTTCCGAAAGGGGAAGTCAGGTATTATCAGGATCCGAAAAAGAAAGATAAGGAATCCCGGGGATGCGGCTGCATTATTCTCGTCGGTGTGATTATTCTGGTATTGAGCGTGTTATATTACATAGCCGATGAGTCCGATGAAGAATTTGACGCCAATTCCAATACGAATCAAGTGACGGCTTCGGAAACTGCCGACGCCTCGGCGCAGGGAGAGGGCAGAGTGTCCGACACCGTTCGCATCGTCGTCGACGGCAATGTGCTTTTGGAAGATTACCGGCCGAAGAAGCGGGGAGACGCCCTCTTGTTTCCCGCCATGGCCATTACCCGGGCAGGAAATGGGGCCGTCATGGCAGAATTCGACGACGACGTTCCGAGCCGCGGGTATACTCGTGTGAGTAATGATTTCGACACTCCGTGCTACACCATGAACCGCCTGGATTACTTTCCCGAATACGGCATTATGGAAGAAAATCACGAGCAGTTCAATCCCTGTTATCGTCTGAAGACTCAGCCTATTGTGGAAGATGGGGAGGTCTATGTGGATTTGGAGACGATTCGTGTGATTACCGCCATGGACTGCAATTACGACGAGGCGGCCGGCGTCTTGAATCTGACTTTCAATCCTGCAAACGTAGATAAAATTTACGGCGATGTCTTCAGCGGAGGAAATACGGATCTCTGGATTTACATTCCCTATCCCGACGGGGACGATGCCATGGATTTATCCATGGATCCGGCGAGCTATTTCGGCTACATCAAGCAGTATGTCAATTAAGAAAAGGGGGATGTTGTGAAGAGAGTTTCGATTTTTCTTTTAAGCTTCGTCATGGCACTGGCGCTGGCCCGTCCCGCCTTTGCCTTGGTGGACGGGGCAGATTTGGACTTTAACGCCTATAACAAAAAGGTAAACGCCGGTCCCGGCGCCTTCTATCCTTTGATCAAAAACACCTTTTACGACGGAAGCGGCAATTTGCGGCAGACCTATGGCGGCGACTATTCCGGTGACGACGTATCGGAAGAGCTGCAGGGAAAGACGCCGGTGGAATTTATTTCTGCCTACGATATGGAAAACGATAGGGAATTTTTGGGCTATTGCTATCGTGAAAACGGCAGCGAATACTGCGACATCTACGCCCGCATCGGCGGCAAGGCCAAGCGCATTTTGCATTACGAGCACGCCGATTACGTGAATCCCTTCCGCTCCTCTCTGGAATGCGTCATCACCCAAAGCGGAAGCAAAAACTACATCGCCTTTACCTCCCGGAACAATTTTCCCGCCGACGAGTTTGACGACGCATACGCCGCTGCTGTCGACGCCGGCGAGGCCGACGCCTCCGGCATGACGGAATCCTACATTTTCGACGGCAATTGGAATCTATCGAAAACCGGCGACATCAAAGGGGAGCAGATCAGCGAAAATGAATTGCCCTTCTACGAAGACAAGCAGATGGTGGCCAATTGCTACGATCTTTTGGTGGGCTACGAGCGCATGCAGGCGAAGCCCGCGGAAGGCTACGAGCATTTCTTCGGCGACGCGCGCGGAGGCTGTAAAGGAATTTGAGCTGGCCCTGGCGCCCCTGATCGCCGGGGGCAAGAAAGAGGGCAAGGTAGACGCACAGTTTCTGCCCGGCTTAATCGCCGTCGCCACTTATTTCGGCAATAGCGAGGAAGGCTTCGCAGGCGATGCCGACGCCAAGAAAGTTTACGGCGATGTGGCGGAGACGGTGAAGGGCATCGAAAAAGGAGATCCCAACTCGGCGAATTAGGAGCTCGAGCCTTATGCGGATTTCTATAAAAAATATTACGATGCACAACTCAGCAGCGGCTCCGAGGGGGCAGAAGATATTTTCAACGGCCCGGCGAAAATAAGCTTCGAGGCCGACAAGCTTCACTACCAAGTCGATGGCTTTTCCGATGCCGAGCCCGTGGCGGTTCATATCGGCGAAGTGAACGCCTATTATGACTACGCCATGGTCACCGTGGGCTATGTCACCTACAATCGCTTCTTCGGCACCGACATCGCCGCCGGCAATTACTGTCGCCGCAATGTGCTGGTAAAGAAGGAGCGGGGAGAGGACGGCATCCGTTTTATTCCCCACGATGAAGCCAATAGGCTTAGAAAAGGCAGAAAATAAGGATTCGTCAAAAGAAACTTACGAAACTTACGACAAACTTACGACAGAAAAAATC
>QWCE01001923.1_pt1 | contig 28240 bp, 27 predicted proteins | sample 1972531 | NCBI WGS metagenome assembly QWCE01 (sample SAMN09866716, study PRJNA288562) | Human gut metagenome isolate term4_stool, whole genome shotgun sequencing... | reverse complement strand
GTATTACTAGAGTGTCAAACTCATACAGGGTATCGCCATAAACCCCCTCTGCTATGACGCATCACAGAGTTCGTTTGCCCGCTAATTTGAAACCCGGTTACAGTTCGCGGTGTCTGGCCGGATTGCTACCTAAATTAGGCAGCTAGTGCGAAATTATTTTCGTCGTTTATTTTTTAATAGACCATTTTTACGTTGTGTGATCCATCAACGACTCGCTACTTAAAGCTCAAAATCCCCGTCGAAACCATTTTCGCCCCCATATTTACTTAGACTAAAATTATACTAAATCCTTGTGCCTTTGTCAATTTTAGGGCTTCTAGGTCTTCTTATTTTCTTCCTCTTTTTCTTCGCAAATTTATATTTTAAATTTTTGTTCCAAATTATATATCCAATAATTGAACCAATTACATTTAAAATTAAATCGTCTATATCCACAGACCTTCCTATAAAAAATTGAATGAACTCTACAAAGAAAGAAGTTGTAAAGCTCAACAAAAATATCTTTGATAACTTCCTATATTTTGGAAAAATTTCTGCTACCAAAATTCCATAGGGTATGAAAATTAATATATTCCCCAAAATATTTGTGAGAGTGTGTAAAAATCCAGAATATTTTACATAGTTTTTCATAGTTCTAAAGGGCACAAAGTTTACACCCCAAGCTCCAGAACTTATCCTATCTTTAAAATTTCCAACAAAATCAAAGTTTTCGTTTGTCAAGTTTATGCCAGAATTTGCTATGTAGGAATTTGGTGTGAAAAGCATTATTACAAGAAAGGCTATGTAAGCCGCAAAAATACTTAGTAAAAATTCCCTAAATCCAGTGGAATTTTTCTTTCTGTTGGAGAAAAATTTAACTCTTATAAGAGAAAAGACAACAAAGGTAATTATAAAGGCTGGAATAGTTCTTGCTGCAAAAAATAAAAATAATTTCATAATTTTTTTAGGTCTATTAAATTCTCAATGGAATTTTCATTTTCTTCTACTATAGTCTTCCAAGTATCCTTAGAGTTTTCATCATAAATCCCAACAGTTTTAAGACCTGCTTTTTTTGCAGTCCTTAGAGCTAAATAGGAATCATCAACTAAAAGAATTTCATCTGGATTTTCTTTAAGTGAGTTGGCAATGGATAAATAAAATTCTTCATCTGCCTTTAGATGTCCAACTGAATCTGCTGTGTAAAGTCCATCTACAAGTTTATCTATTCCATATTTTTTTATAACAATATTTGCAAAGTGATCTGCAGTTGAAGTCCCAATTACAACTTTCTTACCTTGATCTTTAAAATATTTTAAAACTTCAAGAGAATTTTCTTTTAGTTCTACTTTGTTTGTATAAAAATCTTCTACTGTCTTGCTAAAATCTTTCATAAGTTCGTCAAAACTTTCTTCCAATTTATAGTATTCTCTTAAATATTTTAGTGATGCATCTAGGTTCATAGTAGTCATCTTGTGTTGAACTGCATCTTCTATATCAATTCCTTTGGTCTTCATAAAGTCACGAGAAACACTTCGCCAATATTTCATAGAATCAACTAAAGTTCCGTCTAAGTCAAATATAATAGCCTTCATGTTACCTCCTCTTTTCCATAATAATACTATTTTAGTTGTATTTTTAGTAGATTTCAAGTATAATGACTCCATTAGCTTTTGATTTTTAAATTTTTTGTAAAAAAGCTTTGACAAATATTTTTTTCATGTTATAATAATATTTGTTCGAAAATAGAATATAAGAAATTCACATTTTGTGTATATCGTCGGGGTGTAGCGCAGTTTGGTAGCGCACGTGGTTTGGGACCATGGGGCCGGGGGTTCGAATCCTCTCACCCCGACCATTTTTTTATCTGAAGGTTTATCCTTCTTTTTTTTGCCTTTTTGAGATATTTGTCTACAAACTTTATCTCCTGCTAATTTAAGCTTTCTATTTTATTAATTAACTAAAAATTAGAATCCATATACATAATTTTTACTTTTTCATAATTCTTCACTTGATTTACAGTTTGATTTTTTAAAAATGAATTATTTTTTCACATAATCTATAGTTTATGTAAATTTTTATAATTTTAAAGTAAAATATTTTTTATAAATTTTTTGTGAAAACGATTTATATGTTGAAATATCTATATGCTTTTACCTTGTAATTATCTTTTACTTGTTCTATAATTGAGCTGAGAATAATAAAAGTAAAGGAGGTTATAGATTTATATGTTACTATTTATTATTGGACTTATAATTCTGTTCGCTGGTGGATTTTTATATTCTAAATATGTAGAAAGTCAATTAGAACCAGACGACAGAGAAACTCCAGCTGTTAAAAAAGCTGATGGAGTTGACTATGTAGTAATGAGCGAAAAGAAAAACTGGCTCATTAACTTATTAAACATCGCAGGTACTGGACCTATTCTAGGACCTATTCAAGGTATTCTTTTTGGACCAATTGCATTTCTTGCAATTCCTATTGGTTGTGTGCTTGCAGGAGCAGTTCATGATTACATGACAGGTTTCATTTCTATGAGAAATGGTGGATCTCAAGTTCCTAAACTAGTTGGTAAATATATTGGCGATGGAGTTCGTAAATTTTACAATATTGTTATTGCAATCTTACTTCTTTTAACTGGTGTAGTTTTTGTCTACACTCCTGGTGACTTAATCGCAAATGATATTTTAAAGGTTGGAGTAGATTCAAATGTTATTTGGATCATTTATGGAGTTATTTTCCTATACTACATCCTTTCAACTATTTTACCTATTGATAAATTAATCGGTAGAATTTATCCACTATTTGGAGCCTTTTTAATTATCTCTGCTATTGGTGTATTTATTGGAATCTTTGTAAAAGGTTCTGGCGATTTAGCTTTTGCAAATGCAGGACTACTTGCTGAACACCCACTTGGACAAAGATTTATACCATCATTCTTTATTACAGTTGCTTGTGGTATATTATCAGGTTTCCACGGTTCTCAAGTTACACTTGTATCAAGAACTGTTAAGTCAGAATCAGAAGCTAAGTCAACTTTCTACTCTACAATGATTGCTGAAGGTTTTATAGCTATGGTTTGGGCAGCTGGTGCAATGGTAATTTTCTCAACTGGAAAAGCTCCACTAGATACAGCTGGTACACTAATGGTTGGTGAAATTTCTAAATACTTTATGGGTAATGTTGGAGGACTACTTGCAGTTCTTGGTGTTATTGCACTTCCTATCACATCTGGTGATACTGCCTTTAGATCTCTTAGACTAATTATCTCTGAAGAATTAAATATCGACCAAAAATCTGGAGCAAAAAGAGCTGGACTAGCTGCAGTTTTATTTATTCCTGCAATAGCAATCCTATTCTTTGCAAAATCTAATCCTAATGGATTTAATATGCTTTGGAGATACTTTGGTTTCACAAACCAATTTGTAGCAACTTTTGCACTTGCAGTAGCTACTATTTATTTGATTAACAATAATAAAAATTATTTAATCACTTTAATCCCAGGTGTTTTCTATACATTTATAGTATTCTCATTTATTATAAGTGTTAAAAAACTTGGACTTGGCTTACCTTTCTCTGTTGCATACCCAGCAGCAGCTATTATAGCAGCTCTATATGCATTCTTTGTAATAAAAACTGGTAAGAAAAATAAAACTAGAATTGAATCTATAAAATTAGATTAATTGTTTAAATGAAGGGTGGCTGGAAAATGCCACCTTTTTTTTATTAGGAGGTTTTATGAACTTTATATTAAAAGATAAGGCTTTAAATTATCTTAAAAAGAAAAACATTGATAAAATATTTATTAACCCAGATGTTGATGTAAAGGCATCTTGTTGTAGTGTGGGAACTTATGACTTTGATATAAGTACAAAAGAAAATGAAGATCCAAGTAGATATAAAAAAGTAGAAGTTTCTGGCATATCTATTTTTTACAACCCAACTATTGAACTATACCTAAAGGGAAGAGAGGACACAGAAATTATTATATCTGCAGTGGGAATTGGAAACTTCAAAAAACTATATGTGGAAAATGAAATAAATTCAATTGAAAAGTGATAAAATGAAAAACTCAAAAATCGAAGACTTTATAAAGAATTATGAATTAGATGAAAAATATAAAAATAGAATACCAGATCCACACTTTTTTTATTCTGGTGACGAAATCTTAAATCAGGCCATTTCTGCCATCTTGGCAGGTAAAAATATCCTTCTCGTCGGTGACAAATCAACTGGTAAAAATGTACTTGCAGAAAATCTAGCCTATATTTTTAAAAGACCTCTTTGGAATTTGTCCTTTCACATAAATATTGACAGCTCCGTTTTAATAGGTGACGACACTCTAAAAAATGGAAATGTCCTATTCCGTGAAGGTCCAATCACAAAGGCTGCAAGCTGTGGTGGTTTTGTTGTCCTAGATGAAATAAACATGGCAAAAAATGAAGCCATGGCAGTTCTTCACTCAATCCTCGATTATAGAAGGCTAATAGATATACCTGGCTATGACATTATAAAACTTCATCCTGCCACTAGATTTATTGCCACTATGAATTATGGATATGAAGGAACGAGAGAATTAAACGAAGCTCTCCTATCTCGTTTTGTAATAATAAAAATGCCCCTCATCTCCAAAGAAAGGCTCTTTACTTTAATACAAAAAGAATATCCCAAGATGAAAGAAGAATATGTAAATGACATTTCATCTTTTTTCTACGATTTAAAATTAAAGGCAGAAGCAGGAGAAATTTCTAGAAACTCACCAGATCTTAGGGGAATTTTTGATGCAATTGACCTTGTAAAAGAAGATCTTAGTCTAAATTCTTCACTTGAACTTACCCTTTCTAATAAACTATTTGATCCCTATGAAGAAGAAATTTTAAAAGATTTAATAAAAACCAGATTTGAAGAAAATTTATTGTATGAAGATATTTTTATAAAGTGACTATGACAAATAAAAATTCAAAATTTCAAGAAAATCGAATAAAAAATATAATCTGGGATGGATCCATGGACTATGACAGCGAACCCTTTATCACTGGCGAAGACCTCTCTGGCAATCCCGACTTTTATATTAATTTAATCCTTGGACTATCTGCAAAATATTTTGGCAGTGACAAGCTCGAAAAATTATTTTCAAATTGGGAATACAATTTTTATAGAAATAAATTTGATATGTTTGCAATTTTTATCTTGGAAGATTTTATTTATAAGAGAGAAGTTGACTCTAGAAAAGTTTTAAAATCTCTAAGAAAAAACTATGCCCAAAAATTTTTGGAAGACAAGTACGATTTACAAAGGAAAAATTTGGCACTTAAAGAAAACTTATTTTTCCACATGCAAATAAAAAAAGTTAATGAAATTTTGGGAATAAATTATAAATTAAGTACAAAAAAAGAAAAAATATATAAAAATTTAAAGTTAGACGATGACACTGACGAAGAAAATTTAGAAGAAAGAATGCTAAATATATTTCGAGAAAATTTATCTTATAGAAAAAATGAATTTCTAAAATTCACACCACTTCAAAATTTTAGTCTTTTTGACTCCATGTCCCTTGTTAAACTTGAAAGATCCAATAGTCCAAGCATCTTTGGGGATTTCAAAAATAAAAACAATAATATTCTTGCAAATTTTTTATATTCCATTTCCTTAAAAAGGCGAAAAGAAAAGAAAAAATACCTTGAAGATAATTTTGGTAAATCTATTTTTTCAGAAGATGAGATGAAATTAATTGAAGAAAAGTATTTGAGGGATGCTCACAAAAAGTCAAAACTTCATTACACAAGAGGTATCGACTTTAAAAATGTAAGTGCAGAAAACTTAGAAGAAGCTTACAATAGACATCTTTTGAAATTTAAAGAAAACAAAAACTTTTACAACAATGAAATCAAAAGTCTTTCCAAAAAAATTAGACTTGCACTTTCATCTCACACTGGAAGTGAAGAAGTTATAACAAATAGGGGCAATTTAATTTCAAAACTTGCTTACAAGTCAATGATTTCTGACAATGTGAATATTTTTTCCAAAAAGATTTTAAATCTAAACTCTTATTTAAAGGTAGACCTAGTACTCGACGCTTCTGCATCACTTATGGAACTTGAAAGTGACATTGCCATTGAAGCTTACATAGTCTCAAAGTCACTTGAAAATAATGAAATCTTAAATCGTGTGATTTCTTATCAAAGTCTTGGCGACTACACAGTTATCACAATTTTAAAAGATTATGAGGAAAAATCTGAATTTGAAAAAATTTTTAGATACAGGGCAAGTGGTTGGAACAGAGATGGACTTTTTTACAGAGCTTATAAAGAATTATTAGAAAAAGAAAATAAAAATCATCTCTTAATTTCTCTCACTGACGCATATCCTCGTGACATTAAGGCACTTACAACAAAAAACTTTTTTGCTCCCAAAAAATATGCTGAAAAAGAATCCTTAATTGACACAAAAAAAGAATTGGACAAATTGAGAAAATCAGGAATACACACAGCTGCAATTTTAAATAGCGACAAAATTGAAAATGCTAAATTTTTATTTGGCAGAAACTACATAAAGATAAAAAGCGTAAAGGAAATAGCAAATATAGCTGGTCGCTTTATCCAAAGAGAAATTGCAAATATCGAGAAAAAATAAAAGACTGCAGTTTTAGCTGCAGCCTTTTTTAGAGAGTAGAATTGTTTATTATCAATAGTTGGAATTGATAAATGCATTTTCATTCAAATTAGGATTTATTAAAATTTATTTAAATTATTTTACTAGATCAAAGGCAGTTTGTGGAACATATACAGACTTTGTGCTGTAAATTGTAAGACCATCAAGTTCTACTTTTTCTCCATTTTTTATAGCATAATTTTTTGAAACTGGGAATATAATCTTATCATTTCCCTTTGTAACTATAGCTTCATAATCATTTTGACCCTTAGCTTTAAATTCAACTTTTGCGCCCTTTTCTTCAAAGCCCTTTCTTATAGGTTGATAAAGTTCTTCTGTCAACTTATCTAGGTCAATATCAAGAATGTCTTCCATATATCTTCCAATTTCATAATTGTGAACTGTTCCAATTAGTCTCTTAGCATCTTTGGCAGTGGAGTAAGAATAAAGACCAACATCTCCGCCAACATGACCACCAGTTGTCCAAGCAATGTGACTTCTGGCAGAAATAATTCTTCCCATTGCAGAAACTGTGTCCTTTTCCTTCTTAATTAAATTAAGTTCTTCTTCTGTTAAATCTTTAATTCCAAAATCTTTTGCCATGACTTCTGCTACATTTGACTTGTCTTCTTTCACTTCTTCAGCAGCCTTTGTAACAGAAATCTTTGCAGAAGATATTAGGCTTGTGAATTCATTAAGAGGAGCTTTATCATATCCCTTAGTGATGTTTCTGTGTCCAAAAGTAATTCCACCAGTTCCGTGATCTGCTGCAATTATAATAACTGTGTCTTCATTAGAATCAGCAAAGTCTTTTGCAACTTTAACAGCATCATCAAAAGCTTTTATTTCATGAATAAGAGCAACTGGATCATTGGAGTGAGCTGCCCAGTCAACTTCAGAACCTTCAACCATTAAGAAAAATCCCTTATCATTTTTTGAAAGTGTTTTTAAAGCCTTATCTGTCATCTCTGCAAGAGAAGGTTTGTTGGCCTTGTCCCTATCAATTTCATAAGGGAAAGACTTATCTTCAAAAAGACCCCAAATTTTTTCTCCCTTAGCTTCTTCTAAAGCTTTCTTAGTAGTTACATAATCGTAACCCTTATTTTTAATTTCAGCTATAAGATCTTCCTTGTCTTTTCTATTTTCTTTCATCAAGTAGGAACTTCCAGCACCAAGAACTAAATCCATATCTTGATAAACTTGTTGTTCGCCAAGATCTTCATAATTATTTCTGTCAGGATTGTGAGCAGAAAAATCAGCAGGTGTTGCGTGTTGAATATTTGAAGTAGAAACAATTCCTGTTGATCTTCCACTTCTCTTCGCACCTTCAAGGACATTTGCTATAGGTTGTTTTTCCCTATTTTTGTCAAAATTAGAAAAACCTGGCATGCCATCCTTGCTTGTATAAGAACCAACAAAAGGTGATTCTGTTTTTATACCAGTAGCCATAGCAGTTCCAGCAGGAGCAGAATCTGCAATAGGTGTATTGGCGTTGTTTGTCCTAACAAGACCTGTTGCCATATCGTCCATGACAAACTTCTTTTCTTCAGTCATCCATCTCGCAGTAGTAAGTGCTTCAACACTCATACCATCAGGTATCATCATAATTACATTTTTTGCACTGCCATAGTCCTTACTTTGAGCAAAGACAAAAGATGGTGCAAAACTTATCACTGCAAGTGTAAGTGATATAATTCTTCTTATTTTTTTCATTTAATCCTCCTCAAGATTATTCACCTATAATTTATCAGAAGATTGTAAATAAAATATTAATCCCATGTAAAAATTCTAATATCTTAAAAATTTTGTTATCTTACATAAATAATTAGTGACTATTTTAGTTCTAACAATCAAATGCTTCTTCTCTATGATATAATTTAAAAGGGTGCTTTATGGAAATATTTATATTAATATTATGGATAATTATTATTATTTATCTTATTCTAGAAAATTATTATCTTAAAAAAATCTCCAAATCCTTTAAACACATAATATATGTAAATGGTACTAGAGGAAAATCTTCAACGACAAGATTAATAGATGCTGGTCTAAGAAATTCTGGGTATAAAGTTTTCTCAAAAACAACTGGTACAATACCAATGTATATAGATATATACAATAATGAAATCCCAATCAAAAGAATTGGAAATGCTAATATAAAAGAACAAATTAAAGTTATGAAATTAGCTTATAAACAAAATGCTGACATTATTATTTTAGAATGTATGGCAATAGATCCAGAACTTCAGTATATCTCTCAAAATAATATGGTTAGATCAAATATTGGTGTTATTACTAACGTTAGATTGGACCATACAGATGTAATGGGTGATAATCTAGAGGAAATATGTTCTAGTCTTTGCAATACTATTCCAAGGAAAGGTGTTGTGTTCACTTCTGATAATTTATTTTTTAATATGATTAATAACAGATCTTCAAAACTAAATAGTAAATGTTTTTTATCAATACCCAGTAAAGATATAATTAATTTTAGTTTCCCAGAAAACTATGCACTTGCACTTGATGTGTGCTCATATATAGGTGTAGACTACAAAAAATCACTTGCTGGTATGAATTTGTATAAACACGATCCATATGATTTATCTATATATAAATTAAAAAATGGAGGAATCTTTATAAACGGTCTCTCAATAAATGATATTTTCTCTATAGAAATTAACTACAACTCACTTTCAAATAAATATAATCTAGCCGAAAAAAACTTTATTTTATTAATAAATAATAGATTTGATAGAGGGTATCGTTCAATTCAAATGGTTGAATTCGCAAATAAAGTAAAACCCTGTAAGGTTTACTTATTAGGAAGTCATGCAGTCTTATTAAAATCTAAAATAACTTGCAATGATGTTAAAATAATTAAAAAAATCGAAGAGTTGGATTTAGATATTGATGAAAATAATTTCATATATGCTATAGGTAATATAGGAAATAACGGTAACGAAATAATTGATTATGTTCAAAAAAGAGGTGATTTAATTGCACGATAATATAATTTTAATAGGAATTGCAATAAGTATAATCTTTAGTGACATTACTGGAATTATCCCTTGTGGTATTATAGTTCCTAGTTACATTGCTTTAAATCTAAATAATCCTAAAAAATTAATATATAGTTTTTTAATTATTTTTATCACTATAATTGTTATTAAATTAATTTCTAAAGTATGTATTGTTTATGGTAGAAGAAGATTTGCGTTAATGATATTAACATCATATATAATTAATCTTTTTATTATAAAATTAAACGTCATTCCAAATAATCCTGGACTTATTGGAGTAATAATACCTGGTATAATTGCAAATCAACTTGAAAAACAAGGGTTTATTATTTCTATACTATCTTTAATTTTTGTAGTAATGACTATTTCTTTAATTATGATGCTATTTTCTATTCCACTTTTCTAAGGAGGAATTATTTGAAATCATATAAAATAAAAAATTTATTCATTTTAGTCAATTTTTTACTATTATCTTTATTACTTGTAAGTTATACAAAAACTTATGAAAAAAATAGCTATTATGAAACTCAAGTTTTTGCCGCCGATAATATGAAATTATATTCTGAAGCTATAAAAAGATATAAGGAAGAAAAAGGTCTTGAAATATACAAATACGATTTCCACAAAACAGGTTTGTTAGGAAGCCCATATAATGATTTCACAACAACTCTTGGGAATTTAGAAGCAAAAAGGACTGTTACCAACCCAGATACTGCTGCATTAGTTGTGAAAATTTTTCAAGATGCTGGTATAAAAAACAAGGATAAAGTTAGTATTGCATTAACCGGATCCTTTACAGGATTAAATATAGCTTGTATCGCTGCATCTGAAGCAATGGATTTGGATTTAACAATTATATCGAGTGCTGGAGCATCAACATATGGAAGTAATCAAAAAGAATTAACCTTTCCAGAAATAATTGATAACTTATACAATGATGGATATATTCATAACAATTCTTCCCTTGTTACCTTGGGCGGATACAGTGATACTGGTGAAGATATTTCTAATAATGTTAAAAATTTAATCATTAAAAAATACAAAAATAGAGGTTTAAATTTATATATTAATAATAATTTTAGTCAAAACGTTTCTAAAAAAATTGAAGTTATAAATAGTAATATGAATCCTTCCGCCTTTATAACCGTTGGAGGAAATGTTACTTTTGGAGATATAGATGATCCAGAAGCTATTTTAAAAGAAGGGATATTAAATAAATCTAAAGATTTAGAACCATTTGACAAAAATAAAGGTCTTATTAACTATTCTCTAAACAACAATATTACCACCATATCGTTTATAAATGTAAAAAAGTTAATGTCAGATTATGGAATGCCATTTGATCCTTGGACTTGGGAAAATACTGGAGAATCGATTATTTATTATAGCTACCATTACAATAATTATCTAATAATTACACTACTCTTGATTTCACTTATTTATTTAATTTATTCTTTTAAATTTAGAGGTAATAATGAAAAATTATATAAAAATTAATAACAAAAATAAGTTTATAATCGGGATCCTATTAATTTTTATCGGTCTATTTTTACCTTTTTTTCTAAAGGTTGAAACTTTTAAAATTGTTGAAAATACTTATAACTCTGTAGTGTTTAAAAATGATTTTTTATTAATAAATGCTGCCACTTGTCTAGTTTTGTTAAATAGTTTAAGAGCATTACCACACTACTTAGGTGCGTTTTTTATTGGTGAATCTTTAACTTCAGATAAAAATATTAAACTATCAAAATATATTAAAATATTTTCTATTTGTCTAATAATACCAACCGTATATTTTTTAATTTTTTTAATCCACAATATAAAGTATCACTTAGGTATACCAGCCTTGACATTAATATTAATAATTGGATTTTTAGGTAGTAAAAATTATAATTATGTTAGTAATTTCAAAAAAATTATTTTAATAATACTAGTTATTTTTACTGTCCAAATTTTAGATATTATGCCTTTATTAGGTAAATTTCCAATAGGTAAAGGAGAAATGTCTCAAGAAATAAAATTAGTGTCAAAATTTTTAGAACTAGATAATTTCATAAACATTTGCTCAACTTATATTTTTATATTACTTTTCACTTTGGAATTATTACTTTTATCATTAATAAATTCTGAAAATAATTTAAAATCTATGAATTTGTTAAGAGAACAAAATCTAATGATTAAAAATAAGTCTAGATTACAAGAATTAGAAAATAGAAATTACCTTGAATCAAGACACCTTGTTCACGATTTAAATAGTCCGCTTACAGCTGCACAAGCATTAGTGAGTTTAGTAAAACTAAATTGCGAATCTGAAAACAGAAAACAAGATTATATTTATTTGAATGAAGTTGAAAATTCTCTTGAAAGTATGAGTGAAATGATTTATCAAACTTTATACATAAACAAAACTTCAATACTTTCAACTAATGATATAATGGACAAAATAATGTCAAACATATCTATTTACACTTATTATGACAAAGTTACTATTTATAATAATAGCCCTAATAAATTTATTGAAATAAACCCTGTTTTTTTTATAAGATCTATAATAAATTTACTTGATAACTCTAACTATGCAATAAAAAATCTTGAAAATGGAATAATTAAAATTATTGTTGATTCTATAAAAAAAGATAATGTAGATTATATTGTATTTAAAGTTATTGATAATGGAATTGGAATAGATAAAACCGATTTAAAATCAATTTGGAAATCTGGATACACTACTAAAAATACCACAGGTCTCGGTTTACCTTTTGTTAAAAATACAATTGAATCGAATAACGGAATAATATCAGTAGATAGTTGTCCTAATAACGGAACAATTTTTAAAATTTATTTTAAGGAAGTGATAAATCGTGAATGAAGACGTAAAAATTTTGTCCATCGATGATGATAAATCTATTTGTTTTGCTCTATCTGCTATAATAAATAGCCAAGGTTGGAAATCTTTAGTCGCAAACAACGTAGATGATGGTATTAAAAAAATGGTCGAAAATAAACCCACTTTAATTTTACTTGATTATAGAATGCCTGGGAAAAGCGGGCTAGTTGGCATTAAGGAAATAAGAAATCTTGATAAAAATATTCCTATTATTATGTTAACTGTAGATGATAATCAAGATGTTGCAAACAAATGTATAGAATTTGGTGCTAATGATTTTGCAATAAAACCTATTAAGGCACCTGATTTAATCTCAAGAATAAAAGTACATTTAAAATTATTAAACAATCAAGAAGAAATTATATCTAATATAGATTTTAATATTAATAATATATTACCCTTAGATAAAGGAATAAGTGAAAGTACACTTAAAAAATTAATAACTATACTTTATAATAATAAAAAATATACTACAGTTGATTTTTTATCAGAAAAATCTGGTCTTTCTCTTCAAAGTACATATCGATATTTACAATTTTTATCAGATAAAAAAATCGTTATAGTTAAAAATATATTCGGAAAAGTAGGTAGACCAAAAAAATTCTATATCTTAAATGAATATAAAAAAGCAGATTCATAATAGAATCTGCTTTTTTGGGATTTATTAAAAGAGGTTTATTAGAATTTATTAATATCCAACTGCTTTTGCATCTGAATATGGATCTGCTCCTCCACTAATAGTTCCATCTTCTAAGTATTCAACAGCTTGAACAAAACCAAATGCACCTTCTTCTTTAGTAATTTCATGACCAAGTTCTTTTAATTTATCAAGTTCTTCCTGATTTACTCCTTCCATATACTGTACTTTGGTATCTATATTGTCTAGTATTCTAGGTTGATTAATAGCATCTTGAAGATCCATTTTATTGTCAATCACATGAGAAATTACTTGAGAAAGTTGTGCAAATATTGATTGTCCTCCAGGTGCTCCAAGTACCATGTAAGGACTATTATCTTCTCTTAAAATAATAGTCGGGGACATTGATGATAAAGGTTTCTTGTTAGGTTGAACTGAATTTGGTCCTCCAGGTACTGGAGAAAAGTCATCCATGTGGTTATTTAAAACAAATCCTCTACCTTCTGGAACTACACCACTTCCAAAATAATAATTTATTGATTTAGTAATTCCAATCATATTTCCATCTTTATCTGCTGAACTGATGTGAGATGTGTCGTCTCCCTCATACTTCCAAGGATCGTCAGCTTCCCATTTTTGAGATTTTGTCATATCAATTTTTGAAGCTAATTTTTTTGCATACTCTTTACTTGTCAAACCACTAATTGGGACTTTAACATAATTTGGATCACCCATATACTTCGCTCTATCCGCATATACTATTTTAAATGTTTCACTTAGCAAATGCATATAATTTGAATCATACAATTTATCTTTATTCATATCATAATTTTCAAGAATATTTAAAATTTGAATTAAATGTGTCCCACCAGATGATGGTGTTGGAGAAGATAGCACTTTATATCCATGATAAGTTCCTTCTACTGGATCCAATTCATGTACATTATAATTCGATAAATCCTCTAATGTCATAACTCCATTATATTTTTTTACTGAATTTACTATGGATTCTGCAACTTCTCCTTTATAAAATCCATCTTCTCCGTTTTCAGCTATTAATTTTAATGTATTAGCCAAATCTGGATTTTTAACAATATTATTTCTCTCGACTGGCAAGTTGTTTTTAGTATAAATTTTTCCTAACTCAGGATAATCTTTCATTAATTTATAAGCGTCTGCATAAGTAACTTCTGCTTTTGGTGTTACTAGGAATCCATTTTCTGCTAGTTCTATTGCTGGTTGAATTACATCTTTTCTGTCCATAGTACCATATTTTTCAAGAATATATAATAATCCCTTTACTTCACCAGGCACTGCAACAGCTTTTCCTCCATGTATCTTAGATTCATCTGTAACATTACCATCTTCATCTATAGGATACATATCTTCAGACGCTCCTGAAGGTGCCACCTCTCTAAAATCAACGAACTTAACTTCTCCCGTTTTTCCATCTCGTATAGTTGCGAATCCTCCACCTCCAAGTCCAGATGCATTTGGTTCACAAACACCTAGAGCAAAAGCAGTAGCAACTGCTGCATCTATAGCATTGCCTCCTTTTTTCATTATTGAAGCACCAATCTTAGATGCTTCATATCTTTGAGAGGATACAACACCATTTTTACCACTTGCGCCTCTATCATCTTTTTTCAGACTTCCATCTTCATTAAATGAAATCCAATCTCCGTATTCGTAATTTTTTAAAAGTTCTTTGTCTATTGAGCTGTTTCGACTATCTGTCTGGCTAATTTCAGTTTTATTATTTTGGTCTTTAGCTGTATTCTCAGTTTTTTGTCCACATCCAACTGTAGAAAGAGCTAATATAGATGAAAGTAATACGAGACCAACTCTTTTTTTATAAGTAATTTTATTCATTATAAACTCCTTATTATTTTTAATCTTTCAAATAAACATACAATTTTTTTACCTAATTTTTGTATTAATACGAATATTTTTCTAATTTTACTTGGTTTCCCCCTTTCTACTTATTAATTATCAGCTTTATACTACCTCCCTTCATTTCACTTAATCATAAATTTACCAAGATTTTTGCCTCCTAAGTCTGCTTCTTTAGAATCCAAGAATAATTCTTTATAATTAGGACAATTTTCAAATTCTATAGCTTTATCTGGATAGTTTTTATTATATGAATTCGTATATTCAATTATACCTTGCAAATGTCTTCCCACTCTCTCTTCAATAGGATGTCCTTTAGCATCGTAAGGAACATATGTCATATCAAGCTCATTTGCTCTTGTATAAAATTTGTCTTTACCAGTTAAAACTTGTTCCTCACTTGTTGCACCTCTCAATCTTCCTTGTGAAGCATTTGCTGTTTCCATTAATATCGGTATTGTATCTGTAAAATCGCCTAATTCCCTATGTGTTAATCCATGAAGATTTTTAGGTGAAGGTTCTAAAGACATTTCTATGCCATTCAATTGTAAAGCTATAATACCAGGAGCTGCGACATTCATCCCTTTTTCGTGAGAAACTGTTGCATTAATTACAGGGTACTCAGGTGAAGCTTCGTGTAAATCAAAAGTCAAATTTATATCTTCTTTTTTTACCATTTCTGTAATTGCATATGCAACTTTTTCGGTAAATGTTCCATTATCTTTACCAGGATAAGCTCTATTAATATTTCTCATTTCAGATCCTGATAACCTTTGCCCTGATGTTGCATGTATGTAAACATCTGGATCTGGCCATTGATGAATTGGATTTGTAGCTCTAGAACCATATCTATAAATAACTTCCTCACCATTTTTTGTCATGAAATGCATATCGTGCGGAGATCCTTCCTGAGTGTCATTATGAGTAAATCCACTTCTATTTGTGTAAGGTAAAACATATACAGTTCCTTTTTTTACTTTAGCGTTTTGTATAAATAAAACTGCAGATAAATGTCCAGATGGTTCATTTGGGTGTGTTCCGCCTAAAACCAATAATTTTCCTCCATCTTCTTGACCTTTCATAACATAAATTGGCGTATCGCCAGCACTTCCTTTAATGCCTTCAAAATAATCTGAGAGTTTCTTTATTTCTGTAACTCCTTTTCCTGGACTTATTTCTGGAACTGTTGATAAGCTCTTAAATTTAATTCCAGTAATAGTAGCAATTGTTAGTGCTGCAACTAAACATATAGTAGCAGTAATTTTGTTAGCTTTCATTTAATAAATCATCCTCCTTACTTTATCATAAGAAATCGAAGAATTAACGGTATTACTACAAGAGCTTTATCTATTTGTATAGTTAATTTATCCTCTGTAAATATATTTGTTATTGTTAAAAGGAGTACTATCAAAAGAAGTATCCTATAAATAATAGTAATCATTTTAATCCTCCTATAAACCAATTATTGGTGCTAGCTTATTAGAAAACATAATTATTAGTAGTCCCCACAAAATTATTATAAGTGAAGGTATCAAACATTTTTTTAGAACTGGGAAATAATCGTCTTTTAAACCTACAACTTGTGCAGCAAATATTCCTGCCAAAGCAGTTGGAGGCATTAAATCTCCAAGTCCTGAAATTAAAGAAATTCCAGCTGCTGTTATAATAGTATCTTTAGACATTAGAGCTAACAAGAAAGGTACACCCAGAACAGATGATGCTCCAAATGATGATACAGCTCCAAATAATGGAATAGAAACTGCCATTGCTAAGTATCTCCATCCTTGTGGCATACTTAAACAAACACTTACTATGTAACCTCTTACACCTGTTAAAGTCATTATTTGTATAAACATACCTACACCCATTAAGATAGATAATACACTTAAGACACTGTTAATAGCTTCCTTTGATGTATCATAGACATTGATTTTTTTACCTGTAAATAATCCTGTAATTGAGGCTATAATAAATACTAGAGGCATCCCTAAATCAGGAATAGCAGTTACTACTTTATTAATTACCATTAATGCTATAGCTACTATTATTGGTAAATATAATTTAAAACCATATTTTTTTCCGATTTCGTTATCTAATTTTGGTAAAACCTTATTATAATCCATATTTTTAGCATATTTATATCCATAATATAAAACAAAAGCAATTGCTAAAGGAAATGTTAATAAAGATAATGGTGCTTCAAATCCAACATATGGTATGTCAACTCCTCCTCCAATAATCATAGCTGGGATATTTACTGGAGGTGCTATCATCCCTAAAATACCTCCAAATGATAGTATACAAGCTGTTTCTACAGCAGGTATCCCCATCATTATTAAAACTGGTGCCATAATTGATCCAGCTGACAAAACGCTTGCAGTTGAAGATCCAGTTATCATTGCTGGAAACATAACTACTAACATAACTAATATTAAAAGTAATGCTGGTTTAGTGTGAAATCTGCCAACTATAGATGTTGTTATCGCATCAAGAGCTCCAGATTTTTCAACAACTTTCATAAATATCATCGCTGTAGCGATAACTAAAATAGTATCTACATAGGAAAACATACCTTCTACTAGGTGCCTTAAAGGAAATCCATACCCTCCAACTACAGCTCCAGCAATAGCTGCAATAGCCATACTTAATCCTATCGGTATTTTAAAAGCCATAGCCGCAACAACAAAAGTTGCGACCATAACTACAAATATTAGGAGTTCTATACTAAAATAAAAATTCATTAAATTACTCCTTTCTAAAAATTTTTTAAAAATTATTTATTAAATACTACCTTTAGAGAATCTAAAGCCTTGGACATCTGATCTATATATTCAATAGGAATATTTTTAGATTCTCCTATTTCCTTAATCTTTCCGTCTTTATCTCCTTCAGAAACTACAATAGCATAATCTGCATTTTCAAAGCTTGGTTGAATAAACTTGTCAGATAGTTCTCCTCTTCTAGCTTCTCCACCAATATGCATAGCTATAACTTTCACTCCATTTGCTTTAGCTTCTTCAATAAGCCCACTAACTCTTTCAAGTTCTGCGTTAGCATCAATACCTGCTGCACCCAAACCTTTTGAAGAACCACCAACTGCTAAAATTAATGTTTTAGCATCACCAGTTTCTCCTGATTTTGCAAGATTATTCATATTATAATTTATTCCTAAATTATCTAATATTGCCTTAACCATTTCAACATCCGCACTTTGTCCAACAGTTGTTAATAAAACAGGTTCCTCTGCTTTAAAATCAACTGTAGCAGTTTCTTCTGAGTCTCCTTTATTTTCTACTTGCTCTTTTGATTCAATCTTATTATTAGCAGAATCATTTTTAGGTGTTTTATCACCTCCACAAGCAACTAAAGAGATTGATACAGCGATAAGTGATAATAATACAATTTTCTTTTTCATAATAATCCTCCTTAAATTTATTACCTTAATATAAGGTTAACACAGCAAACCTTTTCATTCTATTTTTTCTCATATTTATTAATAAAAATTCTGAATCTAAATATAGTTCTAATAATTCCCAAATAAAAATTTAAAATTTCCCACCAAAAAAGGACGCCTAAGCGTCCTAAAATAATATATTATATCAATAATATTAAACTTCAATTTTACCGTAGTTTCCATCTTTTCTCTTATAAACTATGGAAACACCATCTGTATCGGCATCTAAAAATACGAAGAAGTTGTGATTTAATAAATCCATTTGAAGAATAGCTTCTTCTTCGTTCATTGGATTTAATTCAAAATTCTTTCTCTTAACAATTTTGTGTTCTGGTTCTTCTTTTTCAGCTTCTCTTCCAAGAATTTCATCAAATCTAATTGTTTCGTTATTTTGGTATCTTCTCTTTAATTTTGTCTTATGTTTTCTAATTTGTCTAGCAAGTGCATCCACAGCGTTGTCCATTGAAGAGTACATATCGTCTGTAGTTTCTTCTGCTCTTATAATTGTCTTTGGTAAAAATATTGTAGCTTCAACAGTTTGTTCATCTTTTATAGTTGAGAAAACAAGTCTTGTTTCCACTTCTTCAGAAAAATATTTATCTAACCTGGAGAATTTTTTTTCTGCAATTTCTTTCAAAGATTCTGTAAGTTCAATGTTTTTTCCAACAAAGTTCAATAACATAAATGTCACTCTCCTTTTTTCTTTGTATTATATTTACCCAATAATTTTCAATTCTATCATTTTATTTCTTTACTTACCTAAATTGTTGAAATGTACTTTTTAAGCTATTCTTGATATAATTAGCTTAAATAATGTAGGAAATATTTTTTAGTTTTTAATTAATTTTTAGATAGGACTATTATTATGGCTATAAAAAACAAACTCGATTACAAATACAGAATAGGAATGCGTGCCTTTAAGACAGCCCTTGCAGTTGTCATTGGGCTATACCTATCCTACCTTTTAAATTTGGACTCACCAATATTTGTATCCATAGCAGCAGTTTCATCAATGAAACCATCTATGTCTGAATCTCTTCAAGACACGAAAAAAAGAGCTTTTACCTGTGTCTTTGGAGTTATACTTGGATATCTCTCATCAATTATTTCAGTTCCAGAGTTTGTAGAACCTCTAATTGCTGGACTTGGTATTCTAATTACCATTTACATCCTAGTAGTTTTTAAGATGAAGGATATGACTCAACTTTCTTGTATAGTTTTTGTTGCCAGTTTTTCATCTAATTCGGACAAATTTTATTACGCAACTAATCGTATAATTGGTACTTTTGTTGGGATAATCGTGGGAGTTTTGGTAAATTATTTTATCTCATCTCCAAACATTTGGGAAGATTTTGTAATTGCATCAAAAAAATGTTACAGTTCTGCAAATAAGGCACTTAGAGAACTTATTTGTGACAAAAAAACTGATTTAAGTGAATTTAATTCAGATTTTTCCAAGGCTTCCAAGCTCTATAAACTTTTAGAGAAAGAAGCCACTACTCCTTTCCAATATAAATACAACAAGATTTCTCGTGAGAAAAGAATTATAAATTTAATAGAGAGCATATCTGTTAGGCTAGAAGTGGTAAAAAATATGAATTCAGATCACTTTAGCAAGTCTGTTTCACAAGAAGCTTTAAAAAGATATGAACTTGAAGAAGAATATTTTGATGATTTAAGTGTGGAAGATAGGGTCTATAACTACCACATTGAATATATTTTAAAATACATGGACCAATTAAAGGAAGAAATCGAAGAAATAAAGGTGAAATAATGAAAGAAGATAAAAAAGAAATTTATGAAATAAGTAGAAAAATTCTAAGTGAATCTAGCTTTGGACTAAGAAATTTTTTATCAAGCGACGAGTTTGCCCCAATAAGGGACAACCCCTATGTAATGAAGAGGTCTAGCAAGGACTTGGCAGCTTTTATCCTCTTTGACTTTAAAGATTTTGACGAAAATTCAAATAGAATTTTATCTGGTCTTTTAGAATCTCGCGGCATCAGTGAAGATGAGATAAAAGAATTTATAAATTTATTAAAAAATTCCTTTGTTTCCCTCTTCAAGATAGAAAAAAAAGAAGACCACTATATATTTTATGACTGTCTTTTAGATGAATCTATAGAAGTAGAACTTGACCCAGATTTAGAGCTTTCCAAAGATAAATTTGGACTTGTGAGATTGTTCGGCGAAGGTGAAAGAAAGATGATACTCCAAGTTGTACAGATGATGGATGAAAAATATTTCTTTGCCTATGAAAATAATGTTAATAACTTTTTCCTCCATATTGAAGATGAATTCGGTCCCTTTGATATAAATAGAGAATTTGTAAAAAGAGATCTCCTAAATTTATTGGCAATTTATGAAGTAACTCACGAAAATTTAAAAGAAGGTCCCGACCTAGATGACCTTGCAATATCTGAATTTGAAAGAATCTTGGACACCTTCAACGAAGAAGACCTATCTATAGCTCAAGATCCAAAATTATACAAAAAAATCTTTCCTGGATCTAGTGACGAATTTGTAATTGGATTTTTCTTAAATTTATTTTCCAAAATTTACAAAAATTCCCTAGCAGCTAAGGAAGAAAAATTTAGTAACTACGACCTAAAATACAAGGAAATCATAAGAGAACTTTGTGAAGGGGGATCTTTTCTAAATAGGGAAGAATTGTCAAACTCTATAAATTTTTTAATAATCTTTTATTCAAAAATATTAAGTAGAAATCCACAAGTTAAGAATATAATAAAAGACCTTAGAGAAATTCAAGAAAATATTTTTTATTATATAAATCTTTTGGAGAATAGCCAAGAAGGCTTTTATTTTGACGACAAAATCCTAGAAATTCTAGGTCAAAATAAAAATTCGGTTTTCTCAAATAAGTTTATAGAAAATTTTGACAACTTCATATATTTTTTAGACATGAATTATGTAAGTGTTTTAAAATCAGGAGACTTGTCGCCTTCAAAGTTAAAAGACTTTGTGGATTCAATTGAGCTTGAGGCTACAAATGAAGTTAAAAGCTATAAAAATAAACACTTCCCACTAATTGAACTTTATTTAAATTTCATGGTTAAAAAATATTTGACCTTAATAGAATATACAGACCAAAAAGAAGATATTTATCTAACAGATGTAGCTGACGAGTATCTAATCTTAGATGACGTTACAAAGTTATCTATCTGGATAGAATCTTTGACAAATAAAGACTTCTTAAAATCATCTTTTGGAAAAAATTATGAAACTTATAAGGACTTTGTCGTAGACTTAATGAAAGAATTAAATGAGAAAGATTTTATTGATGACAAAAAATTTAATGGGGAAGAAATTTCTCTTATAAATATTTTAAAAGACCTAGGCGTAATTAATTATGAAAATGATAACAAAATAAAAATCACAAAATTTGGAAAAGACATCTACGATTATTATAAGACAGAAGAAATAAATTCAAACAACGTAATAGAAGTAGACTTTAAATAAAAATTATAAATTAAAATATGAGAAAGGCTTGCAATTGCAGGCTTTTTTTCTTGCTCTTTTACTTATTTTTTGTGTAACAATATGGACATAAATAGTCAAACAAAAATTTTTTTCTATATTTCTAAGTAATTACAAACAAAAAGTTACAAATTCGTTAAGAAAAGCTTTCTATTTATTATCACTGTGGTATAATAAAGGAAATCGCTATAGTTTTAATGAACTTTTTAAGGGAGGCTTATATGGAAAGTAAAAAGTTTAACTCGAAGGACATTTTAATGTTTATCCTTTATTCATTATTTGGTATTTTTATGTTCTTCGTGCCAATCACAATTGGAGATGCAAACACAATTCCAATTGACCACTTGACAAACTTTGTTAAGAAAATTCCTAATTACAACTTAATCTTTGGGGTTTTCATGGTAATCGCTGGTATCGTTTATGCTATAAAGACAAAATCATGGGAAAAAAGTAAACTTCACATGGTATTTTTTGCTTTAAAACTTGCATCACTAGTATTTTTATTTATGTTCGTTACAAAAAAGGGACCAGCAAGAATCTTTGACGGCGACATGCTACCACTTATTTGGAACGGAATAATGGTATCTGTAACAACAATCGTGCCAATAGGTTCTGTATTCCTTGCCTTTTTAACTGGCTTTGGACTTATGGAATTTATCGGAGTTTTCATGGAACCAGTAATGAGACCAGTATTTAAAACACCTGGTAGATCAGCAGTAGATGCCGTAGCATCTTTCGTAGGATCTTATTCATTAGCACTTTTAATCACAAATAGAGTTTACATGGAAGATACTTACACTAAAAAAGAAGCAGCAATAATTGCAACAGGTTTCTCAACAGTTTCTGCAACATTTATGATTATCGTAGCAAAAACTCTTGATATAATGGACCACTGGCTATCCTATTTCTGGATAACACTATTCGTTACATTTATAGTAACAGCAATAACTGCCAGAATATTCCCACTAAACAAAAAACCACAAGAATATTACTCTGGCAAAGAATATGTGCCTGAAGCAAAGAAAAAAGTTTCTTTTAGAGAAGCTTTAGACACAGGTATGGCTGCATACAAAAATGCTGACTCTCTAGGAAAAGTTATAAAAGATAACTTTATCGACGGATTCAAAATGGCACTTAACATTGCCCCATCCCTACTTGGCGTAGGTATGATTGGACTTCTACTAGCAGAATACACACCAATCTTTGACATAATTGGATACATCTTCTATCCATTTACACTTATAACAAAAGTAGAACAACCACTAATGGTTGCCCAAGCTCTAGGAATGAGTATAGCAGAAATGCTTCTTCCAGCACCACTAGTTGCAGAAGCAGGACTTGGATTAATTACAAAAATGTTAGTAGCAATAGTTTCTGTATCAGAAATCCTATTCTTCTCAGCATCAATCCCAGTAATGATGGGAACTGAAATTCCTCTTAAATTCTCAGATTACATTATTATCTGGATTGAAAGAATCATTTTAAGTATCTTAATTTCAATGCCAATACTTTATCTTGTATTTTAAATAATTTCTTTAATAAATATAATGCCAGGCTTAAATGCCTGGTTTTTTACGTGCAATTTACAATTATCTGCTAAAATCATCATGGTGATTTTATGAAATTATTTATTATGACAAAAGCTGTAATCTACATATTATTAGAATTGTTATTTGCCTACAAGCTTGAAACTTCGAGTTTATTAAAGAGAAAAAACTATTATATCTTAGCTTTTATATTAATTTTACTAGAAATTATAAAAATAAAAACATTTGCTTCTGACTTTTGGGATAGACAAGCCATAGGCTTTCTTATGGGTTACAGCCTTTATTTTTATATCAAAAGCCAGACAAAAAAAGACTAGCCTTAGCTAGCCTTCTTCATTAAAAGGTTATTTTCCCTTTCAAGATATCTTCTCTTAAATTTTTTATATTATTTTCTATTTTTTCTATAACTTCTTTAAAATCTTCATCACTTTTTCCTGTAGGATCATCTAGGTCCCAGTCTTCTTTATACTTAGCTTCTAAATAAGGACAATAAACTTCGCACCCCATTGTAATAGCTATATCAATAGGAGGAAGCTTGTCAAGAGTTTTGGGTCCTTGACTCTTTTTCATGTCAACATTATAAATATCTTTCATCAATCTCACTGCGTCTTCATTTATTTTATCCTTTTTTTCTGTGCCAGCAGAATAAGATTCAAAAACATCTGCAGCAAGTAATTTTCCCAGTGCTTCTGCAATTTGACTCCTGCATGAATTGTGAACACAAATAAAGGCAACTTTTGCTTTCTTCATTTTATTTTCCTCCTCAAATTTCTTTTTTTCCTCTTATTATTAAGCAAAAAAGCTCTTAGTCTTATTTGCCACATTTACGAGAAATAACATTACAGGAACTTCTGTCAAAACTCCCACAGTACATACAAGAGATGCAGATGAACCTACTCCAAATAGTGCCACTGCAACAGCAACAGCTAGTTCAAAAAAGTTTGAAGCACCGATTAATCCAGCAGGTGATGCAATTTTAAATGGAAGTCTTAACAATTTAGAAGCACTATAAGCTATTGTAAAAATTAAAAGTGTTTGCAAAATTAAAGGTATTCCAATTAAAATGATATGCACTGGATTTTCAAGAATTACATCTGCTTGAGAAGAAAAAATTAAAACAAGTGTAAGAAGTAGCCCAATAGTTGTTATCCCATCAAACTTATTTAAAAATTCTTCCTCAAAATAATCTCTTCCTTTTTTTCCCACAACATATTTTCTAGTAATTACGCCAGCAAGTAAGGGAACTGCAACAAAAAGTAGGACACTTACAAATAAAGTTTTATAGGGAACAATTACTTTTGAAACTCCTAAGAGGAACTTCACTATCGGGATAAAAGCAACAAGTATAATTAAATCATTTGTTGCAACTTGCACAACAGTGTATGCAGGGTCTCCCTTTGTAAGGGTGCTCCAAACAAATACCATGGCAGTACATGGTGCTGCGCCAAGTAAAACTGCACCCGCAAGATAATCCTTGGCAAGATCCTGTGGAATTAAATTTTTAAATATTATAAAGAAAAATAAGTAGGAGATTCCAAACATAGTGAAGGGTTTTATTAACCAATTAGTGATCCAAGTTACGAACAAACCCTTGGGATTTTTGCCGACTTCTTTTATACTTTCAAAGTCCACCTTTATCATCATAGGATAAATCATTATCCAAATGAGAATTGCTATGGGTACAGAAATCCCCTCAATTTGTAAACTAGAAACAAAACTTGTCATTTGTGGAAAAACTTTCCCCAAAAAAACTCCAACTCCCATGCAGATGAGGACCCATAAGGTCAAATATCTCTGAAAAAAACTAATATCTTTTTCTTCTCTTTCCATCTCTTTCCCCCTAAACATTTGCGTGAAAACTATTCGTCAATCTTACAAATACAATCTTCAGTATTCCTAGAAATTTCATCAATAAAGTTTTTTATTTCCTTAAAACTATCCTCTTCTAACTTATAATAAATATTTTTGCCATCTCTTCTGCTCTTTACAAAATCAGTTTCTTCCAACTTTTTCATATGACTTGAAAGAGTTGGCTGACTAATATGAAAATATTCCAAAATTTCGCAGGCACACAATTCCCTACAAGACAAAAGATCTATAATTTGAAGTCTCTTTGGCTCGCACAAAACTTTTAATTTTTTAGAAAACTCAATATACTTATCCTGGTTTTTCACTGACAAAAGCTCACCTCCAGAAATATTATACAAAACATATCGACTCTCGTCTATATGTTCCTTGTTTTTATTCTTAACTATATAAAAAAGACTATCCTAAACTATCCTTTGTCTTAAATAAAATCCTTTAGCTTATAAGAATTGCTTGAATTATCCAAAGTCTTTAAGAGTTTTTCAACTTCACTCTTATCAGCTTTTATAAATTTTATCTTTTTCGGATGTGAAACAATATTCTTAACTTCCTTTAACATTTCAGGTGCTGCACTGTGATAGTGTGAAGGAAGCCTAAAATAATTAAAAGTTCCATCAAAATTTAAATAATAATCAAAATACTCAAGCATTGCCATTGAAGGTCCAGAATTTACGCCCATGATTTCTCTTTTAAACTTCTCGTCCTTTTCATAATCATCAAAGCTTGACATAGATTTACCTTTTTCTTTTAGATTTATTCCCAAACCATCTTTATTAGGATTTATAAAGGGATCCTTATTTAGCTCAGGACCAAAAAATTCTCCAGCCTTGGCAAAAGATAACCAAGCAAGACAAGCTTCAACCTCACCATTTTTGTATCCTTTGAAAACTTTTGAAGGAATCTCTCTCATACTTTTTTCATAAATAGCCTTTTCTTCATCAGACTTTCCTGCCATGTCCTTATTGTAAAGGTAGTCAAGTCCAAGTGGATCCAAGACTTCCTTCTTTTCTTCTTTTATCTTATTAGTGTCGTAGCCTTCGCCAATTACAACAACTCTTTTATCATTGTCCCAATCAACATTCTCGCCAAAAGCTTCTGCAATCGCCCTTAGGGGAACAAAAGTCCTGTCGTCTTTAATAAGAGCAGGTGCATCAAGTTCAATCTTTCTATCAACATTTGCTGAAATATCTTCCATAAACTTTCCACCAATAATAAGTGAAAATTCATTCCCCTTTTCATCCTTGATATTAACAGACTTCTTGCCACCGTCCCAAGTAACTTCCTTGCCAAGATTTTCAGAAATTACCCTTAGTGGAACCATGGTCCTCTCTTCATAGATATAAGGAGCAACATCAGACTTAACCATATCCCCATTCATCCAAATCCTAATGTTAGAATTGGCAGATACAAAAGTTGGAATAGCAAGAGCCAAGATAGAAGCTCCCAAAATCAATTTCTTCTTCATAAAAAACCTCCTCTTATTAAAAAAACAAGACTATAAATTATCCTTTAATATGATTATACATTAAAGAAACTAAAAATTAAGCATAAAAAAATCCCCAGCCTAAGCTGGAGATTTCTCTATAAAAATTTTGGATAAAAGAAATTATTTATTCTTTTTGTTTCTCTTCTTTAGTTCAAGATAAGCTAAACCACTTGCAGCAAGTGAAGCTAGTCCTGCTGAAGAAAGAATACCTGCATCACCAGTCTTTGGTGCTTTTGTGTCGTCATTTGTAGAAACTGGAGCAAGATTTTTATCTACTTCATTTGCTGCTTCTGTTTCTTTTGCTGGGCTTTCTACTTCTGAACTTTCAGCAGTTTCTATATCGGAGGCTTTCGAAGTTTCTGTAACTTCTCTGGTTTCTGATACCTGTGTGCTTTCAGATGCTTCAGATTCTGCTACTTGTGCGTTTACTACGCTAGGAGATAGGAAGATACAATATCCTAACACACAAGAAACTAATCCTACTGATAATTTTCTTGTTCCATATCTTAGCTTCTTGCTAGATGATTTTTCTTTTTTCTTTTCAATAAATTCTTTTAATTTTTCCAAAATTTTGCCTCCATTAATATACACCATTTAAAAAGAGTTTAAGTTTTCATAATCTATTAATAAAAACTTATCAACTCTTAGCGTTTTTATAGTATACCCCCAATGCATTTGAATTAAAAGTGTATTTTTTAAAAACAATTTTTCATAAAATAAAAAAAATACTTATATTCGCCTAATTATAGCTTTTCGGTAGTCTTTTATTTTTTAATTTTTTTCAATTTTTTATTAATATCTGAATAAATTTACAAAAAATATCTGCTAGAGTTTTACTTTCAACAGATATTTTAGAATGAACACTTCACAGCATTTACAATTATATTTTGTATGTGATAAAATATTTATAGATTTAAATTCATAAAAAACCTCCTGTTATTTTTGTGTTCTGGTAAACAACAAATTTTTTAACATGGAGGTTTTTTTTACTTTTTAATTGATAAATCTAACATTAACCATTGGTCAAACAATGTTATTCTAATTACAAAAAAACTGCTGGCATATGCCAACAGTTTTTTTCTCTAATATTAGTCAGCGCTATATGGAAGAAGTGCAATTTGTCTTGCTCTCTTGATAGCTACTGTCATTTCTCTTTGATGTTTTGCATTTAAGCCAGTGATTCTTCTTGGAAGAATTTTACCACGGTCAGAAATGTAATTTCTTAATGTTTCAACATCTTTATAGTCAATTTTTTTAGTCTTATCTTTTTCAAAAGGATCTACTTTTTTCCTTCTGCCAAATCTTCTTTGCATTTTTACCCTCCT
>QWCE01001920.1_pt1 | contig 28253 bp, 27 predicted proteins | sample 1972531 | NCBI WGS metagenome assembly QWCE01 (sample SAMN09866716, study PRJNA288562) | Human gut metagenome isolate term4_stool, whole genome shotgun sequencing... | reverse complement strand
ACTATACATTGTTTTGAATAGTAATAACCGTAATGCGGCAGAGCACAGCAAACTGATGGAAAAGGCAATTAAAAGCGCACCAAATGCGAAATGGAAAGTGGTAGCCTTCCACCATGATATTTATGGTCCCGGACAGCCACACTCCGATTTTGATGGAGCAAATTTGCGAACAATTTTTGCACCGCTTATGGATAAGTGTGATATTGATGTCTGCCTGACCGGTCATGACCATAGTTATGCAAGAACCTAAAGTAGACGCTGCTGCATTGCGAAAAAAAGTCGGCATGGTATTCCAAAAAGCAAACCCGTTTCCGGCAAGCATTTATGATAATATTGCTTATGCGCCAAAATACCACGGAGTGCACGGACGCAAAAAACTGGATGAAATTGTAGAGACCAGTTTGAGAAAAGCCGCTCTCTGGGATGAAGTAAAAGACCGCTTGAAAAAGAGTGCTTTAGGATTATCCGGCGGACAGCAGCAAAGACTTTGTATTGCACGTGCGATTGCACTGGAGCCGGAGATTATTCTGATGGATGAGGCAACGAGTGCGCTTGATCCGATTTCAACACAGAAAACAGAGGAACTTATGATAGAATTGAAAAAGAATTACACAGTAATTATTGTCACTCATAATATGCAGCAGGCTGCGCGTGTGGCAGATAAAACAGCATTCTTTTTCATGGGTGATTTGATTGAGTATGGTAAGACAGAGCAGATTTTTGAAAATCCACAGAGGGAGAAAACAAAAGCATATGTCAGCGGACAGTTTGGTTGATATTTTTTATAGAACAACATGTGTAAAAAAATAAAATGGCTATTGCGCATAATAGGGATAATATGGTAAAATTAAATCACTAAATTTTTTATGGGAGGTAAATATTATGATGAAGATGAAAAAGAGGGTAGCTGTTGTTTTATTATTTGCGTTATGTCTGGCGCAGATTCCTGTTGCTCCGAAAGCAAAAGCGAAAAAAGTTAAGTTGAATCTAACAAAGGTTTCTCTTTTGCAGGGGGCAACTGTACAACTTAAACTGTTAAACAAAAAGGCAGGGGCTGTAAAGTGGTATTCAAAAAATAAGAAAAAAAGCAACGGTTACCAAAAAGGGAAAAGTGACCGCAAAGAAAACAGGCAGTGTAGTTGTTTATGCAAAATATAAGAAAAAACAATACAAATGCAAGGTGACAGTGAAAGCACCGGTAAAGGCGATTAATATGAAAGAGAACAATGCTGTATTTACTAAGACCGTCTATCAAAAGCTCAGTAAAATTCAGAGACTTGTGGTGAAACAAGAGGTCATTTCGCCAAAGGGAATTTATGAAATTTATCAGTTGTTAGCGGCAATGGATATTCAGGAAATTACAAATAGCAGCAGTGAGAACTTTGTTGGTGGAATTTCACTTGAATTGCAATTTAATGATGGAACAAAATTAGGGTTTACCATTGGAAAAAATCTTGTGATTGATGGAAAACAATATAAGATTGCGGAAGATGTTTCGGAAAAACTTGGACAGTTGCTGAAGCAGTATAAAAGTTAAGTGTAAAGGAGAAACTAGATGGGGAAAAGTGTAGAAGTACAGGGCACTGAAGTATCAATATTGACACGTGATAATAAAGATTATATATCCTTGACGGATATGGTAAAGGCCAAGGATGGGAATTTTTTTATTTCTGATTGGTTAAGAAATCGTAATACAGTAGAATTTTTGGGAATTTGGGAACAAATACATAATCCATGCTTTAATTATGGCGAATTTGCCATAATTAGAAGTAATGCTGGTTTAAATAGTTATAAAATCAGCGTGAAAGAATGGACGGAGAAAACAAATGCTATTGGAATATTTGCAAAAGCAGGAAGATATGGTGGTACTTATGCGTATAAAGACATTGCATTTGAATTTGGTATGTGGATAAGTCCAGAATTTAAAATTTATTTAATAAAAGAATTTGAGAGGCTTAAAGAAAAAGAAAATGAGAAACTGGGGTGGAATGCAAAAAGAGAACTCGCAAAAGTAAATTATCATATTCATACGGATGCAATAAAAGAAAATCTTATTCCAAAGGAGTTAACAAGTAAGCAAGTATCAGTTATTTATGCTTCTGAGGCTGATGTGCTTAATGTTGCATTGTTTGGAATGACAGCAAAGCAGTGGAGAGATAATAACCCGAATTTAAAAGGTAATATTAGAGATTATGCATCTATTAATGAATTGATTTGTTTGTCTAATATGGAAAATATTAATGCGGTGCTGATAGAAGATAAGGTCCCACAAAACCAAAGATTAATGAAGCTAAATAAGATAGCAATACATCAAATGACAGTATTAGGAGAAAAACAAGATTACAAATATATTAATTAAATGAACTGGAGGATTTTATTATGGTAAAACACATTATTTTATGGACCTTGAAAGAAGAACTTTCAGGAGAGCAAAAGGAGACAATTAAGCAGGGAATTAAGGAAGGCTTAGAGGGACTTTCAGGACAGATACCGGGACTTTTGGAGATTTCTGTTCGTACGGATTGTCTGCCAAGCTCTACGGTAGATGTTATGCTGGATTCAACTTTCGAAAGTGCAAAAGCGTTGAAAAATTACAGCACACATCCAAAACATGTAGCAGTAGCTGATGGTAAGGTAAGACCATATACGGCGACGAGAGCGTGCATGGATTTTGAAGTGTAGAAGATTTTTCCCATACGATGTATTAAGAAAAAATTCAAGGACCTGATGATGTGAAGAAATTATCAATGGAACAATTAAATGTGCTTTCAGGTGAGATGAGAGAAGCATTCGTCAATCCTTGGTTTGAATGATGTGACACATCTTGGATTTTACACGATATCTATGCTTAGTAATATTCCAAACCTTGTTTATCTTGCACCAACGTGTAAGGAGGAATATTTAGCAATGCTTGATTGGAGTGTGGAGCAGGATAAATATCCGGTTGTAATCAGCATGCCGGGAAATGGTGTTCATCCGGCTAAATATCCGGTGGCTTCATCCTATGATCCATTGAATGAGTATCAGGTATGTGAAAAAGGAGAAGAAGTTGCGGTTCTTGCTTTGGGCGATTTCTTCCAGCTGGGTGAAGAGGCTGCACGAAGTATTGAAAAAGAAACCGGCAAAAAAGTCACATTGATTAATCCACGTTTTGCATCTGGTCTGGATGAAAAACTGCTCTCGGATTTGAAAGAAAATCATTTAACCAAAGAGCTGATCATGAAAGATGTTATGAAACTATTACATGCATAAAATGCTAGATATGTCAATTGTTTATCCGCATAATGCAGTGATTTTGAATATGCTATGTTGTATAATATGGATATATTCAAAATATTATATGGAGGAGGATAACTATGACAAGGACTAGGAAAAAAACATTAGCCGTATTGATGGCACTTTCCGTTGTGATTCCGGGAGGTGTTGCGCCTACATCAGAAGCAGCGGCTAAAAAAGTCAAATTAAGCAAGACAAAGGTCAGCATACAAGTTGGCAAAACGAAAAAGATTTCAATCAAAAACGCAAAAAAAGGTGCCAAAGTAACATGGAAGACATCAAATAAGAAAGTGGTTAAGATTGTAAAATCAAAGAAAAAGGGAAAAAAGGCGTATGCTGTAATTAAGGGCGCAAAAAAAGGTGCCGCTACGTTGCGTGCCATTTATAAGGTTGGGAAGAAAAAGAAAACGATGAAATGTAAAGTGAAGGTTACGAAAAATACGGCAAACAAAATTGCAACCAAGCAGCCGACTGCTCCAACTAAGAAACCGGTTTCTCCTTCCGGTCAGCCAACTGCAGTGCCGACGCAAAGTGTCGTAAGCGCAACACCTGCAGTAGAGAGTAAGAGCAACTACAGTTTCTTTGATGACTATACGTTAGGCTATGATAAAGATAATAAGAAGATTGTTGCTTATAAAGATGGTAAGCAGATGTCATTGGAAGAAGCAGGGGCCAAAGTGTATAACAATTATGGAGATAATATTTTTGCAAGCCAAATTGCAGATAATAAATGGAATGCAGATAATATTAAATTGACTGCACCTTTACAGTATACAACAGAAGACGGTAAGGTACATGATATTAACAGCATGCTTACCAATTATGATTTTATTGCTGATCCGACTGCATTAGATAATTCGGATAACGATGGAAAACTTTATGTATACGGAACAAATGAAGGATTTGATTATGCGGACGGTAAATTGGCTGCAAACTCTTATTCCAATAATTCACTCAGTATCCTTTCTACTTCTGATATGGTGAACTGGACCGATGAAGGGACGATGGATAATACGAATTTGAATAATTTGCCAAGTACAGCTTCTGCTAAGAAAAAGGAAAAGAATGGCTGGACAACAAAGGCATGGGCTCCATCAGCTCTCAAAATCGATGGCGATGGAGATGGTGAGGATGAATATTATATCTTTTATACCGATGGCGGAGGAATAGGATATGTTCGTGGTGATTCACCGGTTGGCCCATGGCATGATGATTTAGGACAGAAAATGTTTACCTCAAAGTCAGAAGGATGCGAGGGAGTAAAATGGTGTTTTGACCCGGCAGTTCTTGCAGATGACAAGGGGAATGCATATATTTATTTTGGTGGTGGAAATGACGAAGAAAAATATGTTCAGACCGGTCGTGTGTGCAAATTAAAATTTGAAAAAGGCACAGGAATTGTTTCTCCGGATGGTATACCAAAGACCTTGGATACATTCTGCTTCTTTGAAGATGGAGAAATTAACCAGATTGACGGTAAATACATTTATTCCTACTGTACGAACTGGGATGTAAAAGAAGATACGCCATATGTTGGAGCCGTTCAGATTGCGGCATACGTATCTTCAGACCCTATGAATATCTGCTTTTTCCCAGATAAAATTGGAAAAACCAAATTTACGGATGAAGAAAATGTAGAACATAATTATCTTGGTACTATTTTAGATAATCCAAGTAAATTGTATGGTGAGACTTATAACAATCATCATCATATGCAGAATTTCAAAGGACATAATTACATCTTTTATCATTCAACTGTGCTTAGTAATACATTATATCGTGATAGCAAACAATATCGAAATTTACATGTAAATGAAATTGATATTGATACAAAGAATGATAAGATTACGATTGAGCCTTCCTATGAGGGTGCAAAACAGATTGAAAATGTGAATCCATATAAGAATGCGGATGGCACGGTTAAATATATTAATGCAACAACAAGTGCTAAGAGTGCAGGAGTGAAATCTTTGCGAGATGATCGTACTGTTGTAAAATCATATAATGGATCACCGATGGTACTAGATCAGATTGATACCGGTGACTGGACTAAGATTAGTGGCGTTGATTTTGGAACCAATGGATTGAAAACAATTAGCGCAGAAATTGCAGCAACATCAGGAGAAGGTCAGATTGAGGTATATTTGGATGCTCCTACAGCTGCAAAAAACAGAATTGCAACCATTACATTGGGAGATACCAAGGGCTTGTATGCATTCAGCACGGCAAATGTTGATCGTGAAGTGAAAGGTGTTCATGATGTGTATTTTGTGTTCCGAGGAACAGGCTATAATGTGGCTTCCTGGGCATTTTCAGAAAAAACAAATCCAGAACTTCCGGACCTTTCTGCAAGACCAACGGTAGAACCAGTTCCAACAATGAATCCAAATGTAAAAGTAGGATGGAATGCGGATAAAACGGAATACGCTGTTCCGATTACAGAGGAAAATATTGTTGCAGAAGGCGGTGCAGTAGCAGAAGTAGACCAATATAATGGAACAGCTTCTCTAGTATATAATGGTCAGTATCCAGGTGTTTGGGTAAACTTGCCGGCAGAAATTACGGATAATCAATTCCAGACAGTAGAGATAACCTATGAGAATCAGGCCACAGATGCTGATTTTGGTGCAGCGATTCGGTATGCAACATCGAAAGGTGATGAGGGAATCGTATGGCCGGGTTCAAGTCCATTTGCATCAGGTGAGACAACAAAGACATTTACATTAGATTTCACAAAGAAATTTGCGAAAATAAAGATTTTTGCAGCTGAGAATCCAAAAGATGCCAAATTAATTATTAAGGCGGTTGTGTTAAAACGCGAGGCAGGAGCAACTGCACCGACAGCGACACCAAAACCGACAGCACTTCCTACCACAGCACCAATTGATGTAACTTACGGATGGAATGCGGATGAAACAGAATATACGCTTCCATTAACTGAAGAAACGGTTGTAAAGGGAAATGGCACGGAGGTGTCTGTAGACACGAATGCCAAGACGGCTACCATAACATATGATGGTGCATTTCCGGATGCATTCCTAAATATGCCAGGGGATTTGTCCGATACGAAGTTTTCATCTATCATTATTAAATACGATCGTCTGACTGAGCAGGATAGTTTTGGTTACGCATCTCGTTACACGGATAACAAGTCAACGGATGTAGATATTAAATGGGCATCCGTGAGTGGTGCATTTGCACCGGATGCTCACGAAGCGGAGATACCGTTAAACAAGACAAAAGATTTATATCAATTTAAAATATTTGGAAATGCATGTGATAGTGCTGGATTTATCATTAAAGCAGTGATACTAAAAAAATAGCTTGATTTGATTCCAAATGAAGAAGGATTTTGACAAACTTTTGAAAGAATGTCAAAATCCTTCTTTTCTATTTGATAAGAAAAAATTGAAATTTGCAATTTAATGCGTAGTATGGTACCATTTTCCTTACAATTAGGCTCACAAAGGAGAATGATATATGATTCGCTTGATTGCATTTGATATGGATGGAACTGTCTTAAATGATGAGAAAAAGATTTTAAAAGAAACAAAAGAAGCTCTTGAACAGGCGGCCCGTGCCGGTATTGAAATTGTGCCGGCGACCGGGCGGCCATTTTGTGGTATTTCGGATGAAATCTACCGGTTAGACGGAGTTCGTTATGTGCTTACGACAAATGGTGCCGGTATTTATGAAAGGGATTCAAAAACTTGTCTTTATGAGGATGCAATTCCACTATCTGCCTATCTGCCAATGCTTGCCGAAGTGGAGGCTTACGATGTGATGGCAGATACCTTTTTAAAGGGCGGTGCGCTTATGACAAAGAGAAAACGTGACCTTTTGCCAAGAATGCGTTTGACGAAAGAAATCCGTGATTATATTTTGTCGTCACGGCAGGTGGTAGAAAGCCAGGTAGACTACTTGCGTGAGCGAGGTGAAGATGTTGAGAAGCTGACAATTAACTTTGCTTATGATGAGGACGGTCACCGCATTGATTACGATGCGGTCTGGGAGGTTCTTAAAAAATATCCGGATGTGAATGCTGTATCCGGTGGTATGAAAAATATTGAGGTTACCAAAAAGGGCATTTCGAAAGCAAGTGGTCTTTTGTATCTGGGGAAAAAACTTGGAATTGCTCCAGAAGAAATGATGGTGTTTGGTGACAGCGGTAATGATTTGGACATGATAAAAATGGCAGGAATCGGTGTCGCCATGGCAAATGCAGAGCCGGAGGTTTTGAAAGCCGCAGATTTTGTGACAAGGAGTAATAATGAAAATGGAGTAGGGGGATTTTTGGTTTCAGCAGATTATTAAAAAATTGTATTTTATGCGCCGCTCTCGCTTAACAAACGCGCAGGGGTATCGGCAGGTCAAAACACCTGCCGGATACCCGCGTGTTTGTAGCGCTTGCAATACAATTTTTTTAATAATTTGTCTGAACTCCAAAAATATTTAGCGCGCTTGAATGTCAGTTTCTTTGGAATCAAATAAAATTAGAAAAGAATATTTTATTTGTGGTATATGAATCATTCAAAACTAAGTTTTTTAATAACTAACACCTCATGGCGTGTTGGTGAGGCTTTTCAGGATTCCAGTAATTTGTGTTCCGATTGTTTGGTTTTTGTGTGCTACTAATACGCGGGTATCTGGCAGGTGTTTTGTACCTGCCGATACCCCTGCGTATTTGTTAAGCGAAAGCGGCACACAAAGGGCAAACAATCGGAACACAAATTACGGAAACTGAAAAAACAAGAGAACAAAACCCATTGAAGGAGGAAAAAATATGTTGACATCATTAGCACTGATTTTTTTAGTAGGACTTTGTATGGCGGCGATATGCCAGAAATTAAAACTTCCGCGCATTATTGGAATGCTTGTGACCGGAATGGTGCTTGGGCCATATGTGCTGGATTTTCTGGATTCATCTATTTTGTCAATTTCTGCAGAACTCCGCAAGATGGCATTGATTATCATTTTGCTTAAGGCAGGCTTATCGTTAAATTTAAACGACTTAAAAAAGGTGGGAAGACCGGCAGTTTTACTGGCTTTTGTGCCGGCATCATTTGAGATTGTTGGATATGTACTGTTTGCACCTATCTTTTTGGAAATTTCACGGATTGATGCTGCGGTGATGGGGGCAGTGCTTGCTGCGGTTTCACCGGCAGTTGTTGTGCCCCGCATGGTGCAGCTGATGGAAGAAAAGTATGGAACAAAACAGTCCATTCCGCAGATGATTATGGCGGGGGCATCGTGTGATGATATTTTTGTCATTGTTTTGTTTACAACCTTTTTGGGAATGGCGCAGGGGGCAAAAGTAAGTTTGTTAAGGTTTGTAAATGTACCGGTTTCGATTTTTCTTGGAATCCTTTTGGGAGCGGTAATTGGCTATGTTTTGTATCGTTTTTTTGAAACGGCATATAAACATCAAAATTACGTGAGAAATAGTACAAAAGTTATTCTCGTACTTGGTGTATCGTTTCTTCTGACAGCAGTGGAGGGATGGCTTGATGGAAAAGTTGCTGTGTCAGGACTTTTAGCAGTTGTCAGTATGGCGTGTGTGCTTAAGGCAAAATGTATTCCTGCGGTATCTAAGCGGCTGTCGGAGAAATTTGGAAAACTGTGGATTGCGGCAGAAGTTATTTTATTTGTGTTAGTTGGGGCAGCGGTCGATTTACGCTACACGGCGGCTGCCGGTGGATTTGCTGTGCTCGTAATTTTCCTTTCACTGATATTTCGTATGGCAGGTGTGTTTGTTTGCGTTTTGGGTACCGGGCTGTCATGGAAAGAAAGACTGTTTTGTGCCATTTCATATTTGCCAAAAGCGACGGTTCAGGCGGCGATTGGTTCGGTGCCGCTTGCTGCAGGATTAGGCTGTGGAAAGATGATTTTATCGGTGGCGGTTTTGGCGATTTTAATAACCGCACCGCTTGGCGCACTGGGGATGGATTTGACGTATAAAAAATTGTTAGCACGGGAGGAAAATAACTGAAAACGTCTTGAAAATGTCAACTTTGTGTGCTTAAATGAATAAGAGAATATGAGAAAAGAAGGGAACAACATGAAGAGTGTTTATTTCGTGCGCCATGGACAGACCGTATGGAATGTAGAAAATAAAATCTGCGGCGCAACAGATATAGAACTTACTGCTCTTGGACATGAGCAGGCGATTGAGACAGGAAAGAAGATTTTAGAGAAAAAGATAGAGGCGGATGTGATTTTATATTCTCCGCTGATGCGGGCGAAAGATACCGCATTACATATTTCAGAAATAACCGGGATTCCGGCAAAAGAGGAAATGCGCTTAAAGGAGCAGAATTTCGGAAAGTATGAATCGACCGCAAGAGATGGTGCCAAGTTTCGTGAGGCAAAAAAGCAGTTTGTCGAACGATATGAAGGCGGTGAGTCGATGCTTCAGCTGGCACAGCGCGTGTATAACCTGTTAGATGAGGTAAAAGCGTCCGGCAAGACTTGTATTTTAGTGGCGCACAACGGAATTGCGAGAGTGGTGCAGTCCTATTTTTATGAAATGACAAATGAAGAATATGCGGCGTTTGGTGTGGATAACTGTGCGATTTTGCAGTACGAATTTTCGGGTGAGGAAAATGGGGGCGCTAAGGCATGAGTGCAGGAAAAAAAGCCGGCATGGATATGACGCAGGGGACTATCTGGAATAAAATTTTATTGTTTGCGCTTCCGTTAGCAGCGAGCAGTATGTTGCAGCAGTTATTTAACTCGGTGGATACAGCCGTTGTCGGTCGGTTTGCGAGCAGTGAAGCGCTGGCGGCAGTGGGAAGCAATGGCTCATTGATTTCTTTGATGATAAATTTATTTATTGGAATTTCTTTGGGAGCCAATGTTGTCATTGCAAAATATATCGGTCAGAAGTCGGAGGAAAATGTGCAGGCGGCTGTTCATACAGCGATTGTCGTGGCACTTATCAGCGGTGTTTTTGTTATGATATTTGGACAACTAATTGCAAAGCCTGTACTTACGCTGATGGGAACACCGGACGATGTGATTGATTTGGCGGTACAGTATTTGCGGATTTACTTACTGGGAATGCCATTTATCATGCTTTACGATTTTGGTTCATCGATTCTGCGAAGTATTGGTGATAGTAAGAGACCGCTGTACAGTTTGATTGCGGCAGGAATTATTAATACCGGATTGAATCTGCTGCTTGTGATTGTGTTTCAGATGAGCGTTGCCGGGGTTGCGATTGCAACCGTGATATCCAATCTGACGAGTGCCAGCATAGTAATGTACATTTTGATGCATGAAACATCGGTTATCCGCATTGATAGAAAACAGTTAAAAATTGTACCAAAAGAATTGAAAAAAATACTAGTTATCGGGATTCCGGCAGGACTTCAGGGAATGATGTTTTCCATTGCCAATGTGTGTATCCAGAGTGCAATTAACAGTTTTGGGTCGGATGCCATTGCAGGTTCTGCGGCGGCATTGAATTACGAATTTTTTGCTTATTTTGTTGTCAATGCATTTGGACAGGCAACCGTGACCTTTACAAGTCAGAACTTTGGTGCCGGTGAGCCGAAACGGTGTCGGAAAATTTTCCATACGGCGATGGCATTATCCCTTGTGTGTTGTGGTCTGCTGTCACTGGTGTTTGTTGTGTGGCGAAACTTTTTTCTGCAGATTTATACAACAGACCCGGCAGTTCTTTTGTATGCCAAACAGCGAATTGTCATTGCGACAACGTTAGAGTGCTTAACATCCGTGTATGAAATCAGCGCGGGAGCGATGAGAGGGCTTGGACGTTCTTTGACGCCTGCGTTAATTACATTTTTAGGTTCCTGCGTGCTGCGGCTGATTTGGATTGCAACAGCGTGTAAGATGGTTCATGAATTTTGGGTTTTGCTTATTATTTACCCAATTTCGTGGGTTGTTACAGGTTTGATTATGATGATTGCATACGAAATTGTGAAAAAACGCGTGCTTGAAAGGAAATGGGCGTAAAATGATGTGGCTGTTATTTGCTTTTTTATCTGCTCTCTTTGCAGGGCTTACAGCAATTCTTGCAAAGTGCGGAATTGAAAATATGGATTCGAATGTGGCAACTGCCATCCGAACGATTGTGGTATTGATATTTTCATGGGTATTGGTTTTTGTCATGGGAGTGCAGAATGGAATTTTTCATTTATCCGGAAAAACCATTACGTTTCTTGTGTTATCCGGCGTAGCAACCGGAGCATCGTGGCTCTGCTATTTTCATGCGCTGCAGATTGGAGATGTGAACCGGGTTACACCGATTGATAAATCCAGTACCATTTTGACGATGATTCTTGCGTTTTTATTTTTGGGTGAGACGGTTGGAGCGGTTCAAATTTGTGCAATGATTTTGATGGGAGCCGGAACGTATCTGATGATTCAAAAGAAGGAAGCGGAAACGGGAAAGAAAACAAAAAAGACATGGCTTTTATATGCCCTGTTATCGGCAGTGTTTGCCAGTCTGACATCGATTTTGGCAAAGGTTGGCATGCAGGATGTCGATTCAAATTTGGGAACGGCTATCCGCACCGCCGTTGTTCTTGTAATGGCGTGGATTGTTGTATTTGCAACCGGAAAACAGAAAACAATTCATGGAATTGGCAGAAAAAATGGGGTATTTCTTGTGTTATCCGGCGCAGCGACCGGAGCGTCGTGGCTCTGCTATTTCCGTGCGCTGCAAACAGGACCTGCAAGTGTCGTTGTGCCGATTGATAAATTAAGTATTCTGGTTACGATTTTCTTCTCGTATTTTGTGTTTGGCGAGAAACTTACCAAAAAATCAGGAGTGGGGCTGGTGCTTTTGGTAGCAGGAACGTTATTGCTTTTGAAGAAGTAGGGTGAATCTGTCAAAAATAAATTTATTTAAAAATAAAAAGATTGACAATTTTATAATAAAAAGGTAAAATGAATTTAATATTTGGCAAAGCATAAAAGGAGGAGAAAGCGATTAAGGTTTGGGGAGATTCAAAAGACAGGAAAACCGCATTGATGGATGATTCCATGCAGCGGGTTACTTATGGGGAACTAAAGCAAAAAATAATCGACGTGGGAAGACATTTAAGCGTTAGACAACTGGTCGTGATAGAGATGGGAAATAACATGGATTCTGTTATCTTTTATCTTGGATGTTTGTTTCGAGGAACTGTAGCTATTCTTGTACATGAGAATCTTTCAGAGTTTGAATTATCCGAGTATATTGAAAAATTTGAGCCGGAGTATTTGTTTTTGTCAAAGGGAACAAATGAATTGATTTTGGAGAGGACAGGCTATCAAGTAGTAGACATTGGCAGCAAACGTGTTCTGTTTGAAAAAAGAGTGAAGGTGCAAAAAGAGATAAATCCGAATTTGGCAATTCTCTTACCGACTTCAGGCACTTCACATGTTTCAAAATTGGTTCGTATCAGCAGAAGAAACCTTTTGGATAATACCAAAAATATCTGTCGTGCATTGGAGATTGAGAGTACAGATGTTGCGATAACATCGCTGCCGCTTTCCTATACTTATGGTCTTTCCGTGCTGAATACACATTTGCTGCGACATGGGACGGTTCTGCTTACAGGGAAAAGTGTGGTTCAGAAAAGTTTTTTTGAATTTGCAAATGTAAATGGTGCCACCAGTTTTGCCGGTGTGCCCTATACCTATGAATTATTAGAGAAAAGCGGACATTTACAAAAGGATAATTCGATTCAAAAATACACGCAGGCAGGTGGAAGGCTTTCGCTGAATTTGCGTGATAAATTTGCGAAGTATTGTAAAGAAAATGATAAGACATTTACGATAATGTATGGTCAGACCGAAGCGACAGCAAGGATGACTGTGCTGCCCTGGCAGGAAATTGAAAGAAAAAGGGGAAGTGCAGGAAAGGTGATTTGTGGTGGTAAATTATGGATTGACGATGGCTTACATAATGAAGTAGAAGGCGAGATTTTTTATGCCGGTAAAAATGTGAGTATGGGATATTGTTATGGAGTTGGTGACTTGGCACGTGGTGACGATAATCAAGGAGTTTTAAAAACGGGGGATTATGGTTATCTGGACAAAGAGGGATTTCTTTATTTGTCAGGGCGTCGAAATGATTTTGTAAAACTGTTTGGTAAGAGAATAAATTTAAACAGCATTGAAAGAATGATTGACGAAAAGTTTGGCTTTGAAGTAATTGTTCGGGTGCAGGATGATGGAATTACGATTTTGTATGAGGAACAATGGGAGAAAGTGGTTTCTCTCAAACAGGAACAAATTCGTGGAGAGATTCATTTGCCACATAGACACATTAAATTTAAAAAAGTGGAGAGTTTTTTGAGAAACCGAAATGGAAAACTCTGTAAGGGGGAAAGATATGGAGACAACGCGAGATAAGGTGATTCGAATGATTCTTGAGGAAATGGATTCCAAAATAGAAGCGAGCGAAATTCAGGATGATACAAATCTATTTGAAGATTTGGAAATTGATTCGATAGCTGCTTTGGATATTGTCAGCAAGGTGGAAGAAGAATGGGGGATTAGTCTTACGGACTATCCGGAGTTGTTAGATGAAATGGAAACGGTAAGTTCGTTTGTAATGTTTTTGGAAAATCTGTGTGGGGGTGAATAGAAGATGGATCATAAGAAAATGGCGGAATATGCCTATGAAAATATACCTTTTTATCAGAAATTGAGAGAGCAACCGGTAACTGACTGGGAACAATATCCGGTCATTGATAAGAAAATGATTGTTGACAAGCAAAATATGTTATTTGCTCCAGAGTATATTGGTGATTTGTATGCCAATCGTCTGCAAAAAGTGTTGACTTCCGGTTCTTCCGGTGATTGTTTGGAAATATATTGGAAACGAGGGGATAGTATGAAATCGCTGACATCCCTTTGGATGAAAAGAAAAAAATACTATGGAATCGTTCCCAGTGACCGTAGATGTTATTTCTTTACAACCAAGATTGTGGGCGGTAAGGAAATTGAAGTGGAAAAAACGGAGCATGGACTGGGATTTTGCAAGGCAGATTTGTCTTCAAAAAAACTGTTAGAAATTTATAAAAAAATGAAAGCGTTTGAACCCAAGTGGATTATCATACAACCGTCACTATTAATCTTATTTATGCAGTTAGTAAAGAAATATCAGTGTAAACCAATTACCTCGATAAGTTATATTGAAGTAACGGGAGAACGGATTACAAATGACTGGAAAGAGGAGGTGGAAGCATTTTTTAACTGTAAAGTTGCCAGCCAATATGGGTGTTATGAAGTAAACTCGATTGCTTATGAATGTCCTTTTCATAAGCTGCATGTGATGACAGAAAATGTTTATGTAGAAATTGTGGAGGATAATCAAATTTGTATTACATCAAAGCATAACCGGGTGATGCCATTTGTGCGATACAAAGTTGGAGATAGAGGACGTCTTTGCACAGATAGGAATTGTTCTTGCGGAAGTCAGGAACCGATTTTGGAATTGGAGATGGCAAGAGATAATGACCTAATACAAAAGGCAGATGGAAGTGTGGCACATTATGATTGCCTTTTTGGAGTAATTGAGCGAATCAATTTGATGCTCGAAATGGCGATATTACAATTTCAAATTATTCAGACAGATTATGAAAAATTTGATGTTTATATGGTGGTAGACGACGAGGAAGATATTCCTGAGGTTCAGATGTTATTTAAGAAACTGTGTGATAAAGATCAGATAAGGGGAGAGTTTACTTTTTCCTTTGTTGATTATTTGTATCCAAGCGAAAAAACCGGGAAATTAGCTTGGTTTTGTTCAACAATGAAAGGAGTCTAATTTATGAGAGTAAGAGAAATTATGAGAAGGAGTTGTGCAGTGACGGCAATGGCCGCGCTCGTTATGCATCATGTAGGGCCAATGCTTAATATTCGAGCAGCTGAACCTGCAAATGAAAGTGGTGTTACCGGACAGAGAACACAGCAAAAAGGAAAGAAAGATTACATCGTTAAGTTTAAAACGAAAACGGCGATGGAACAGTCCACAACAACTTATGAGGAAAGCACGGAAATCAATCAAAATGGAGAGGATAAACTGGAAGAAAACAAATTGGTTTCTTTGGAACTTTCCGGTAAAGAAGCAGAACAACTGGAAACGAATCAGAATGTTGAATTTGTAGAGGAAGATAAAGAAGTTTCTGCTTGTGGCGAGAAATACTTTGCGGGAAAAGATAAGAAAAAACATAAGAAGGTGGAGAAAAGACATAAGAAAAATGAATCCAAGGTAGAATGGAATGTTCAGATGATTCATGCTGAAAACAAGGCAAAGAAATCAAATAACAAAGTAAAGATAGCTATTTTGGATTCCGGAGTTGACTGGGGGAATGATATCGCTCTTGCCTATCAGACAAGTCTTGTTCCGGGAGAAGAAGAAATGACACAGATGTTTATGGATGGTTCCGGTCATGGTTCCAGTGTGGCTAGTCTTATTGCAGCAAAAGATAATGGTGAGGGAATTACAGGAATTAATCCAAATGCCGAAATTTATTCATATCGTGTATTAGGAGATGGGAATAAAGCACCGATAAGCCGAGTGGTTGAAGCAATTTATATGGCAATTAACCATAAAGTAAATATTATCAATATGAGTTTTGGAATCAGCGAGTATTCGGAAACTTTGGAAAAGGCAGTACAGGATGCTACAGATGCAGGAATTTTGGTTGTTGCCGCAGCAGGAAACACAGGAAGTGAAGGCGTGCAGTATCCGGCTGCTTATGACGAGGTAATGGCAGTAGGTGCGGTGGATAAAGATGGTTCTGTAGAGCAATATAGCGCAAAGGGCGAGGAACTCGATCTTGTGGCACCGGGAGAACTTATTCGGACAACCGGTTTTATTGGTTCAGAAGAGGTGGTTTCAGGGACAAGTCTTGCAGCACCTCAGGTTGCGGCAGCAGCGTCATTGATTATGGAGAAAAATTTGAATGCTTCGCCGGAATTTGTTCGTGGTCTTTTAAATGAAACTGCTAACTTGTATGGTGAATCCGATGCATATGGAAGTGGACTTTTGGATGCTGAATACGCTTTAGCACAGTATGATAATTATAGTAAAAACCATACAAAAATTAATACACAGAATGGGGTCGAAGTAAAAGCAAACAAGCGTAAAGTTGAAACTTTTGAGGATACTGGCTGTGTAGAGGGAAGCTGGACAAAAAATACTCATGAAAATATGGTGGCAGAGGAGTATTACTGTGTTAGAGCAGGAGCAAGATTACCAGATTTAAAGGGAAAACAGCCTAGTATTAATTATGAAGGAAAGGCTTGGAATTTTAATTTTGGATCAAATACAAGTGATGATGAATACGTTTTCTATGGGCATAAATTTAATCCATGGTGGCATGGGTATTATACAATAAATTATGTGAAAGCTGTCTTATATGCAACATACATTGCAGAGGCCGTTTATAAGTATAATACGATATCTCAAACGCAATCATCATTTCAATATGAACATGCAGAAAACATGAAAAATTCCGTTGAAAGGCTTTATGCTAATGAGCAGGCAGGTTGGAAATATATTTTATATGATTTAAAAAGTAAAAATTCTAAAGCTAAAAATCAAAGCAATTCAAATGGATTTAAACGTGCTGTTATCTGGGGGATGGCAATTCATTCAGCAACGGATGTATATGCACATAGTGCGAGAACAAGAAATGGTGATATTGTACACCCAGCGTCAGGAACTGCAAACGGTGCAGATGATAAGGAATATATTAAGGAACGATACGATGATGCTGCTACGGTAGCAAGACGAATGATGTTAAGATATCGTGAGAAAAAGGAATTACGTGTTACGGATCTTGAAGTGCCCGGCAATTATACTCGCAATTATGAGTTAAATAAGTATGTGACCTATATGAAGGAAGTAGGAAATGAGGTAGACTATACGTTTAGTTATTCAAATTCACATGGAACCAAATAGAAAATTTTTTTGAAAATGCAACAAAACGGCTACCTCAATCGTATTATAAGTAAATAAAATAATTGTTCTAAAGGAGGGATTCTATGAAAAAAACATTATATGCGGTTATGCTTTTTTTGGCAATCACAATGATGTGTGCAAATGCGGAAAAAGTAGAGGCAAAGTCTTATAAGGCAGGAAATTTTAAATACCAGTATAAGAACACAAAAAAAGGGGTGTGGATTACTAAGATTACACCGTTATCATCCAAGGGAATCAGCAAACTTGATATTCCGGCTAAGATAAAAGGCAAGAAAGTAGTAAAGTTGGGTGACACAAAGGACAACTATCACACGTCGGACGAGGCTAGAGACCTTTTTGGAATTATGATGTGTGATCCTCAAGGAATAGGGGATTTTACTATATCAAATCCTAAATTACACAAAAAAATAGCCAAAATCAAGAAGATTAAATTACCATCCTCGATTATGTCAATAACGCCAAGCTGTTTCTATTATGTGCAGAATGGAAAAGAAATTAATATTCCAAAGGGTGTGAAGAAAGAGGTTGCAAATCAGTTTACGAGGGTGAAGTGGAAGAAAGTAAAAATATCGTCAAAGAACAAAACGTATAAAGTAAAGAGCGGTTGTCTTCTTTCCAAGAATGGCAAGATATTGTATGGTCTTGTATATAAGAAGAAAAGGGTGGTTGTACCGAAAACGGTAACAGAGATTAATACGGCAGATACCAGAGATACCGTAGAAAATTCTATAGGAGATCATGGAATGTCATTTCGGGGTTGTGAGATTTTAGTACTGCCAAAGAGTGTAAAAAAAATTAGTATTTTTAGTTACTCAATGATGAAAGTGGAAGTGGATTCTGCCAGTAAGTATTTTGCGTCAAAGGACGGTTCGGTATACAGTAAAAAAGATGGCACGTTGGTATGGCTATATCAGACAGATGGTATATACAATATTCCAGACGGGGTTAAGGAAATACCATACGACTTTGGTACATATGGAAAGGCAAAAAAAATCATTATCCCGGCGAGCGTAAAAAAGGTGTCAAATATCGTGCAGTATTGTGGCGTTAAAGCTCCAATAATTGTGTGCAATGGAAAGGAACCACCGACTTTGTTAAAAGGACAGACGAATTCGGTAGTTGGTCTTGGCGACGAGGTAAACGTTAAGGTATATGTTCCAAAAGGATGTAAAGATGCTTATGAAAAAACATGGGTAATTGATAAAAGTAATGTAAGTTCAGAAAGAATTAATTTTACATTTATTGAGCAATAAGCCGGTTAAATAAAGCAATTGCAAAGGAGACTCATATGAAAAAAATATTATATGTGACCATGTTTTTTCTCACGCTTACAATGATGTTTGCAAATGCCGAGAAAGCAGAAGCAAAGTGTTACAAATCAGGAGCCTTTTCCTATCAGTATAAAATAGAGAAAGGTAGTGTTTGGATTACAAAAATTGAGATAATTTCTAATAAGGGAGTTACTACGCTTAAAATACCGTCCCATATAAATGGAAAGGAAGTTACTGCGATAGGGAGTTCAAAAGAGGACTTCAAGGATGGGGATGAGCATAAAATGAATATTTTTGGTGTGTTTGTAAATCCAGATGCTAAATCTTATGAACTTATACCATCCGAGGTTCATAAAAAAGTTGCAAAAATAAAGAAAATTATTCTTCCGTCAACGCTTAAGAAGATTTCGAAAAATTGTTTTATAAATGTGCAAGACGGAAAGAAAATTAACATTCCTAAAAAAGTAACCTGGAATGTCATTACTCAATTTACGTGTGTAAAATGGAAAAAATTGAAAATATCGCCGAAGAATCCGAAGTATGTAACAAAAAACGGGTGCTTATTATCAAAAAATGGAAAGACCGTTTATGGAATTGTGCAAAAGAAGAAAAAGATTTATATTCCGAATTCGGTAAAGATAATTGATGTTGGCATTTTGAAGGATGGCACAGCAGACGGTGATTACAATGGAGCGGATACAATTGTGATACCCAAAAGTGTAAATAAAATAGGCTTTTGTGCTTTAGAAACAAAAAAATCGGTAATAATCAAAATTGATAAAAAAAATAAAAGATATGCCGTGAAGGATGGGTCTGTGTATAGCAGGAAAAATGGACGACTTGTTGCAGGATATATCAAAAATGGTGTGCTGTCAATCCCTAATACTGTATCTAAGATAACAGATGCAACCAGCTATCTTGGAGGTCAGAATATTAAAAAAGTAATAGTTCCTTCGAGTGTGAAGAAAATGGCAGGAATATCTTTAAGACCGAATAAAATTACATTTGTTTTTAAAGGTAAAAAACCACCCAAACTTACAAACAGAGAATTGATCGCTTTTAACATTCCGACAATTGTATATGTTCCTGCGAAATACAGGAAGGTGTATGAAGATTGGCTAGATACCTCTCTTGAAGAGTACCAAAGAAGAGATACAAAGATTTGTAGTAGATAAAACAGAGTTATAATTTAATTTGGAAGGGGAAAACAAAATGATAGAATTAGAAAAAACATATATATCTTCATCCATGGAGGCGCAGATTGCTGAAATGATAGGGAGAGATGAGAAGAGTAATGACTATCGATTCTATCATTTGTTTTCCTCTCTTGTTTTTGACAAAACAAAGAAGGAACTGAGGTTTCCAATTCTTCGAGAGAGTTGGGAAAGTGGTGTTGCAGTAAAACGATATTTAGAATACCCATGTAAATCGCCTGCAACTATGATACATGTTTGGAAATCATTATCAGAATATCTTAGTAAGGGTGCATACATAGTAAATTTTGTAGATGAAAAGAAAGTTTGTGAAGATATTATTTTAATTACTGCCATTGATGAAAAGAAACGACTGGTAACGATTCGTTATAAAAAATTGACAGGGGATATAGTAGAGCAGACCTTGTTGTTTGAGGAATATGCAGATGATTTTCTATCGGAAAGTATTCAAAAACATTTGGTGCGTTTTGATATTTTCGATATTGTAAAACAGACAGGGAAAGTAGATAGAAAAGAGGTCCGAGAACATTGGGAGAATGCTAAACTTAGTTTTTGGGAGCAGAGGAAATGCATGAGGAAAGTGACGGATATGGAAAAGGTTCTGGGAGAATGGTTTGTTGTTTTTCAGAATGCGGTTTCATATTTGGTAGAAAAAGGCGTTATGAATCAGTCACCCCTTGTGCAGTCTGATTATGAGTTATTTTCTTGTGAGAGTAAAAATTTTGGGAAGAAGTTAAAACGATACTGTGAGATATTAAGTAATGCATCTGATTATATAATGGGAGAGGAAAAATGAAAAAGATATTAAAAAATGTACAGCCTTCAATTCGTGCCTATCTGGGATTGGCTTGCTGTTATAGTATTATTGATGAGCAGGCTTTCACTAGTGGATGGGTGTATGATAAATATATACATTTGGAATACACGCCGTATGATAGTCAGATTAAGTATGCCGATTATGAGCACTATGATTTTGTATCTGCTCAAGGTGTATTTGCTAAATCATTTATTGAATATCCTTATGATTTTTGCAGTGAAACCATTCTTTGTGATTATATCTGTAAAATGCTTGATGAGGGCGAGTATTGTTTTGCGTTGTGGAACGAAACCATAATTACTAATTATTTATATGAAAAACAAAATCCGGGAATTTACGAGCATGGATGCTTCGTATACGGTTATGACAAGGATAAGAAGGTGTTTTATACACAAGGATATTTTGATAATGAAAACTGGGAACATGCACAAATCCCATTTGAAATCTTTTATGAGGCTCTTTCATATTGCCCGGAAAAGGGTGAAATTGCCTTGATTGGGTATCGTGAAATACCAGATTATAAATGGGAAAGCAATATTCCAAAAATGATTCGGGAATTAAATGTTTATAAGAGAAATTCGAAAAACGACTGTGAAGATACAAGATATGACTTGAATGCAATTTTATCTTTTTTTTCTAATTTAAGATTAGGTGTTCCGGTTCATGTACCTTCTTTATATTGTATTTATGAGCACAAGATGCTTTTTGAAAAAAGATTAGATTTTATGAAAAAGGAAGGTGCTCCAATAAAAGAGTCTGATTTGAACAAGGCTAAAGAACTGATAAAGACTAGCCGCAAGGTGATGCTTTTGGGAAAATACTATAATTCCAATCTTCAGGAATCTTCTTTTGCAGCTATGTTGGATGCAGCGAAGAAGCTGATTGAGCTTGAGAGGGATTTTTGCGAAGGAGGATTACAATTAAGATGAGAAAACTTATTCTAAAAACTGCAACTTTTTTGTCTCCCAAATCGTTAGATAAGTAAAGGGTGTAAATTACACAAAAAAAGGAGGTATTCTTATGAAGAAAGTATTGTTGTTTAGTGCAGCATTGTTTGTTATTGCATTAGGCATGGGGGTCTCAGCATCTGCTGAGACAAAGAAAATTGGGAACTTCAAATATGAATATGACAGTGCTCCAAATGGAAACGATGTATGGATTACCAAAATTACGCCGGTTACAGGCAGTGATATATCCACACTAAAGATTCCGTCCAAAATCGATGGAAACAAAGTGATAAAATTGGGAGCAAAAGACGATACAGATGACTATTTTCATGATAATATTTTTGGTATGAGTATTTCGGAGGAAGATAATAATCTTGTACCAAAACAAATTGTTTCAGATGTTGCCATAATAAAGAAAATAGTTCTTCCGTCAGGATTAAAGGAACTGACACCAAATTGTTTTCATAGTATTCAAAAGGGAAAGACGATTTCTGTTCCTAAAACCTTAAAAAAGAATATAAGAGCACTTTGCAATTTGCAATGGAAAAAGGTTACAATCAATAAAGGTAATAAAAAATATAAAGTGAAAAGCGGATGCCTTATATCAAAAAGTGGAAAGACATTTTACGGTTATTTGGAAACGAAAAGTAGTGTAAAAATTCCAAATAGAGTAAAGACAATTGCAGAGGGTGCGCTTTTTTTAAACGATAATCTTAAGGTGGTTTATATTCCTAAAACGGTTTCGAAAATTAAAGAAAAAGCATTTGGAACATCGAAGTCACTCCGAATTAAAATTGCATCCAAAAATCAATATTATTATATTTCAAAGGGATGTGTGGTTAGCCGGAGGAGTGGACGTCTTGTCGTTGCAGGCATTAAAAAAGGAGTAATAACAATTCCGGAAAAAGTAACAGTGCTGAAAGAGGGTACTTCCTTTGTGGGAGGAGAGTGTGAAAAAATAGTATTTCCTAAATCATTAAAACAGATTGAGGAACACTGGGCAGGAACGCTTGGAAATTCTAGTAAAATAGAATATATTTTTCAATCGAAGGAACCTCCAAAAAGAAAGGGGGCTGCATTTTTGCTATTAGGTGGAAGCGTTGTATATGTTCCAAAGGGTACAAAACAAGTGTATGAAAAAGCTCTGAAAAGATTTTCCTATGATTTGAAAATCGTAGAAAAGTAAAACAAGTAGAAGGGGGAAAACAAAATGATAGAATTAGAAAAAACATATATATCTTCATCCATGAAGACGCAGATTGCTGAAATGAACCGTTTGTAGTAAGCAGTCGCTGAAGCGTTATGTTTCATTGTTTCATTTGTTTTGCTCCTAATCGGGCGATCAGCCCATAAAAAGGAATCGGTCATGAATTGTGTGCGAGCACACATTCGTGACCGGTTCCTTTTTATGGGCTGAACTTTTTTAAAAAAACTTTACAAATCCTATTGACTTAGTAGGGAATAGGTGATATGATAGGCACAGTTAAATTATACAAATCCTACATGAATAGTAGGAAAAAGGATGGTGAAAGCGATGGCTAAGATTGCAAAACAGTTGACAGAATTAATCGGAAATACTCCATTGCTGGAGTTGACAAATTATGAAAAGGAAAATGAGTTAGAAGCAAATCTGATTGTAAAATTGGAGTATTTTAACCCATTAGGAAGTGTAAAAGACCGTGTGGCTTATGCGATGATTGAGCAGGGAATTGCGGATGGGAAAATTAATTCAGATACCGTGATTATCGAGCCAACAAGCGGTAATACAGGAATTGGACTTGCGTTTGTGACAGCGGCAAAGGGATTACACCTGATTCTTACGATGCCGGACACCATGAGTGTAGAGAGACGCAAGATTGTATCAGCGTTAGGTGCTGAAATTGTTCTTACACCGGGACGCGATGGTATGAAAGGTGCGATTAAAAAGGCGGAAGAGCTGAAAGAGGAATATGGAAATGCATTTATTCCACAGCAGTTTGAAAATGAAGCGAATCCGGCAATTCATAAAAAGACAACCGCACAGGAAATTTTGAAAGATACCGATGGTAAAGTTGATATTTTTGTATCGGCAGTTGGAACCGGCGGAACGGTTACCGGAACCGGACAGGGATTAAAAGAAGCAAATCCGGATGTAAAAGTTGTGGCTGTTGAGCCTGCCGGCTCACCGGTATTATCCGGAGGAAAGCCGGGACCACATAAAATTCAGGGAATTGGAGCCGGATTTGTACCGGGTGTTTTGGATAAAGAAATTTTGGATGAAATTATTCCGGTTGAAAATGATAATGCTTTTGAAACATCAAGAAAAGTAGCAAAGAGTGATGGATTGTTAGTTGGAATTTCTTCCGGTGCAGCACTTTATGCAGCTACACAGTTAGCAAAACGCAAAGAAAATGCAGGAAAAAATATTGTTGTTTTACTGCCGGATACCGGTGAGAGATATTTGTCCACTTCTTTGTTTGTAGTAGAAGAGTAAAGGAGCAGGCGATGAGAAAAAGAAAGAAGAGTGTCCTTCTTTTTCTGGTACTTGTGCTTATCCTTAGCGGCTGTGGAACGAAGTCGGATGTTGTCACGATAACGAATGTTTCGTATGACCCGACAAGAGAATTTTATGAATCTTATAATACGATGTTTGAAGAATATTATAAGAAGACTTATAACAAGGAAGTTCAGGTGATACAGTCGCACGGCGGCTCCGGCAGTCAGGCGAGGTCGGTTGTGGAAGGGTGTAACGCGGATGTTGTTACACTTGCATTAGAGCATGACATTTCTCTGATTGAGAAGACGGGGCTTGTTGATGCCGGATGGATTAAAGAATTTCCGAAATTCTCTGCCCCTTATACATCGACCATTGTGCTGTTAGTGCGAAAAGGAAATCCAAAGCAGATTCACGACTGGGATGACTTAACGCGAAAAGGTGTGGAGGTCATTACACCGGACCCGAAAAGCAGCGGAGGTGCCTGCTGGAACTTCTTAGCAGCTCTTGGTTACGCAAAGACTAAATGGAGCGATGAGAACAAGCAGAAAGAATTTATGAGGCGGTTGTATCACAATGTATCAGTTATGGATTCCGGTGCCAGAGGTGCGACAACAACGTTTGTGGAAAATGGTAAAGGCGATGTGCTGATTGCATGGGAAAATGAAGCGATTGCAACCATGAAATCCTACGGCGGTAAGTATGAAATCGTAAATCCATCTGTCAGTATTTTAGCACAGCCAAGTGTTGCAATTGTGGATGATAATGCAAAAGCAAATGGCTCAGAAGAAGTGAGTAAACGGTATTTGGATTTTCTTTATACGAAACAGGCACAGCGGTTAATTGGAAAAAGCGGTTACCGCCCAACCGACAAGGAAATTTTGCAGGAATTTGGAAATGAGTTTGATTTGTCTATAAGGTTATGGACGATTGACGATTTTGGCGGCTGGGAGAAAGCATATCAGAAATATTTTGATGATGATGCCATGTTTGATGAGATTTATAACTATTAGAAGAGGAGTTTTTCGGATGAGGAATACGGTAAGACAAAAGAGAGTGAAAAAAGCAAGGGTGATTCCCGGATTTCGCTGCACATTTGGAATTGTTGTGTTAATGCTTTCCCTGATTGTGCTGATTCCGCTGGCTTCAGTGCTTGTGTATTCCTTGAAAATTTCACCGGGAGAATTTTTCTCTCTTTTTTGGAAATCAAATGTAAGAAATGCTTTTTTAACAAGTATTGGCTGTTCGCTTGTGGCGGCAGGAATCAATACGGTGTTCGGCGTTATCGTGGCATGGACTTTAGTAAAATATGATTTTCCGGGCAAGCGGATTGTGGACGGGCTGATTGAACTTCCCTTTGCACTGCCGACAGCCGTAGCCGGAATTACACTTTCCAAATTATATTCGGAAACCGGATTTTTTGGAAAAATGTTAGCAGGTATTGGAATTAAGGTGACTTATACGAAAACCGGATTGGTTATCGCACTTGTGTTTGTCGGACTTCCTTTTGTAATCCGGGCGGTTCAGCCGGTCCTTGAAAAACTGGATGGACAGTATGAAGAAGCGGCTTATATGTTAGGTGCAAGCCCATCGAAAACATTCAGACGTGTGATTTTACCGGAATTAAGACCTGCGATTTTAACCGGATTTGGTCTGGCACTTGCCAGAGGAATTGGTGAATACGGCAGTGTCATTTACATATCGGGCAACAGTGCAAAAGAAAAGACACAGGTTGTTTCCTATGTAATTATGCAGAAATTAAGTTACATTGATTATGAGAGTGCGACGGCAATTGCCCTTGTGATGTTAGTGCTGTCCTTCGTGTTATTATTGTTTGTCAATATCGTACAGGCACGGCAGGCGGCAAGAACAAATCTGTTATAGGAGGAAAAAAGGATGGAACGACGAAAGAAAATAACAAAAATTATTTTAATCACGATTACCCTTTTATTTCTTCTGCTCATGCTTGCAGCACCACTTCTTTCGGTTCTTGTTAATTCGCTGAAAGAAGGAATCGGATTTTACGTGCAGGCGATTTCAACACCGTATGTGGTAAGTGCTCTGCTTGTTACTTTATTAGCAACGGTGATTGCGGTTGTCGTAAATACCTTTTTTGGAATTTGTGCGGCATGGCTCTTGACGAAGTTTTCGTTCCGGGGCAAACAGATTTTAGCTACACTGATTGATATACCATTTTCCATTTCTCCGGTTATTGTAGGTCTTTCCTATTTGATGACATTTGGAAGACTGGGATGGTTTTATCCAGCGATTCGGGCGTTAAACCAGTTCTTTGGTACGAATATCCGAATTACATTTGCAATACCGGGTGTTGTGCTAGCAACCATATTTGTTACCTTCCCATTTGTATCGAGAGAGATTCTTCCGGTGCTGAATGCACAGGGCAAAGATGAGGAAGAAGCGGCGGCTCTGATGGGTGCCAAAGGTTTTACAATTTTTCGTAAAATTACACTTCCACAGATGAAATGGGGACTGATTTATGGTATTATTTTATGTGCGGCGAGAGCACTTGGTGAGTTTGGCGCGGTAAACGCGTTGTCGAAAACGAGGGGCGAAACCTTTACCCTTCCGCTTGAAATCGATGCGTTATATATGTCGGGAACCGACACATCCGTAACAGCATCGTTTGCGGTATCGTCACTGCTAGTGATTATCGCAATCGTCATATTGTTTGTGAGAAATGTATTAGAACACCGAGACGGTAAGGAGAAAAAAGTATGTATGTAGAAATGAAAAACATTGTAAAAAAATATGGTGATTTTCTTGCTTCTGACCATGTAAGTCTTGGTGTGGAAAAAGGAAAGTTAGTTGCCCTGTTAGGACCGTCCGGCAGCGGAAAGACAACTTTACTGCGGATGATTGCAGGACTTGAGAATCCGAATGAAGGAGATATTTACATTGATGGCAAGCGGGTGAATGATGTACCGGCTGCCAAGCGTGGGATTGGTTTTGTCTTTCAGAATTATGCACTGTTCCGTTATATGACGGTATACGATAATGTGGCATTTGGACTGGTGCTTCAGAAGATGCCGAAAAAGCAGATTAAGGAACGGGTTACGGAATTGTTAGCGATGACCGGTTTGTCAGGGATGGAAAAACGATATCCGAATCAGTTGTCCGGCGGACAGAGACAAAGAGTTGCTTTTGCCAGAGCGTTAGCACCAAATCCAAGAGTTCTCTTACTCGATGAGCCGTTTGCTGCGATTGATGCGAAAGTGCGTACCGAACTTCGCTCATGGTTGAAAGAGATGGTCGTAAAACTTGGTATTACAAGTATTTTTGTCACCCATGACCAGGAGGAAGCGGTCGAGGTTGCAGACGAAATTATTATTACCAATCATGGAACGATTGAGCAGATGGGAACGCCGGTTGAAATTTATAAAAGTCCAGCAACACCGTTTGTAGCAAGATTTATCGGCAGGTCTTCGGTTGTTGAGGATTATGATAAATTGAAAGGTTTCGAGCGGATTGAACATGCCAATCAGGCGGTCATTCGTCCGGAATTTGTGAAAATCTCAAAGAGTGGAAAACTGGACCAATATATCAGTGCCGCTGAAACCGGTGTGGTAACGGATGTCGTGTTCCGAGGAAACCGAATGGATGTTACCGTGGACATCAATGGTATTTTGGTTGTTGGAGAACGTTCTTTGGAAAAAGATTTTGTTTTGGTTGGCGAGACGGTTCATGTATTGATTTACCGATTATATATCTTTGATTCGAAGCAGACTTATTTGATGGAAAATAAAGAGATGCAGGAAAGAGAAGATGTATTTTACATTTAACGGGGAGGATACACCATGCAGATTGAGAACAAAAAGATATTGCATACGGACATTCTTATCATTGGCGGCGGAACGGCAGGGTGCTATGCGGCACTTACGATTCGTGAACAGTCCGATTATTCGATTGTCATTGCGGAAAAAGCAAATATCAAACGAAGTGGCTGTTTAGCGGCCGGCGTTAATGCCATTAATGCTTACATTGTGGATGGAAGAAAACCGGAAGATTATGTGGAGTATGCGAAAAAAGATGCGGACGGCATTGTAAGAGAAGATTTGCTGATGACGATGTCCGAAGGATTAAACCGTGTGACACATAAAATGGAAAACTTAGGACTTGTTATTTTAAAAGATGAAAATGGGAACTATGTTGCCAGAGGAAACCGCAACATAAAAATAAATGGAGAAAATATGAAGCCGCTTTTGGCAAAGGCGGTAGAAAAGTTAGAGGATGTCACAATTTTAAACCGGATTAACATTACCGATTACATTGTGGAGGAGAATGAAATC
>QWCE01003207.1_pt1 | contig 28380 bp, 19 predicted proteins | sample 1972531 | NCBI WGS metagenome assembly QWCE01 (sample SAMN09866716, study PRJNA288562) | Human gut metagenome isolate term4_stool, whole genome shotgun sequencing... | reverse complement strand
CAAACTCAGCCGGTTGAGACTTACGGAAGAGGAACTGGAATACATGACACGCAATTGCCGGTTTCTTCCGAGAGTCTATTGGGAATGGCTGTCTTCTTTCCGTTTTGATCCGGACAAGATCGATATTCATCTAGACCCAACGGGGCGGCTGCATATTGAAGTCAGCGATTTTCTTTATAAAGTCACACTGTATGAAGTACCGCTGCTTGCCATCGTGTCCGAAATCAAAAACAAGTTTTTCGGCAATGTACCCGATATGAGCAAGATACTCTGCAAATTGTCGGAGAAAGTGGAATTGTCCAATCAGCACCAACTCCGCTTCTCGGAGTTCGGCACGCGGAGAAGATTCTCAATTGACGTGCAGGAGACGGTGATCAAACGGCTGAATGATACGGCCAAATACTGTACCGGAACTTCCAACTGCTACTTTGCCATGAAGTACGGCATGAAAATGATGGGAACTCATCCGCATGAGTGGTTCATGTTTCATGGGGCACAGTTCGGATATAAGCACGCCAACTATATGGCACTCGAAAACTGGGTGAATGTATACGACGGAGATTTGGGCATTGCGCTGTCCGACACTTATACTTCAGGAATATTCCTGAGCAATCTCAGCCGCAAGCAGGCCAAGCTATTCGACGGAGTACGCTGCGATTCTGGCAATGAATTTGATTTTATTGATAAACTGGTAGCCCGCTATAAAGAACTGGGCATTGATGCCACTACCAAAACAATCGTCTTTAGCAACGCTCTCGACTTCACGAGAGCACTGGAAATTCAGGAATACTGCAAGGAGAAGATTCGCTGTTCCTTCGGAATCGGTACCAATCTAACGAATGACACAGGATTTGCCCCTTCCAACATTGTCATGAAACTCACGCAATGCAAAATGAATGTCAATCAGGAATGGAGAGAATGCATCAAACTATCGGATGACGAGGGAAAACATACAGGCAGTCCGGAGGAAGTACAGGCTTGTCTGTACGAACTAAGGCTGGCGAAATAAAGACCGCTCTGAACAGAAAGCCGGGGTACGGGCATAAAAAAAGGAGCAACGCCTTGCTCCAACCTTTGTTAACCTTAAATCTAATACTATGAAAAACACAGTGCAAAGATACGGACTTCTGTGTTATTAGCAAATTATCCAAATAAAAAAGTATGTTTCATAACACGATTTAAAACTTTCATAGAAAAACATCCCTTTTTATTAATACTTTTTCAAGATTTAAACTCTTTGACCGCTCTTCCCAATCTTTCCAGCGTCAGTTCACCGGATTGTCTCCAGAGCTGTTCACCTTTTCTGAAAAGAATGAATGTGGGAGTGGATTCAATGGTATAGAAATTAGCGAGATCACTTTCCTTGTCTACGTCCACCTGTACTACCTCGACTATCCCTTCCATCTCTTTCTTGAACTCTTTTATCAAAGGCTGCATACGCTGGCAGTGAGGACACCACGTTGCATAAAATTCTGCCATTACCCAGTCATCACCCGCCAGTTTCTCTCTGTTTCTCGTATCACGAGCTATTTTCTTTTCTTTCATATCGATTCTCCTTTTAATTAATTAGTGGGAGTCTTAACAATACAAAAAGAGGAAGGTTTAACACATAAACATTAATACACAGAGATTTAGTTCTATTGGAAAAGTAAAGGAGAGGAAATCTGCCGGAGCATTCATTGCACAAAACTGAAACTTTCGTGCAAAAACAGAACACAGTATTCAATATTTATTTATCTTTGCCCCCCGAAATGGTTCGGAGTCCGTGTCCAACGGATGACGATTAAAAGGGAATCGGGTGTAAATCCCGTACAGTCCCGCTGCTGTGAAGCTCTATACAATGTCTTATTAATGAACTAATTTATCGCCACTGATGTTATTTTGGGAAGGCACTATAAGACAAGAGTCAGTCAGAAGACCTGCCACTTCGCGTAAAGCGTTCTTCTGCCTCGTGGGTTAGGAGAAAGAACATCATTTGTTAAGCCCCAAATCAAGAAAATACTGTGTTTCTGTCGGATGGACTATGTCTGTGAAGATGGGAAGGCATTAAATAAGTATGTACTTAATTGAGTAAAGTATGATAAAAAAAATCTTAGTAGCCAATCGCGGTGAAATTGCCATAAGGGTGATGCGCTCCTGCCGGGAGATGGAGATAACGAGTATCGCAATTTTCTCCGAAGCAGACCGGACCGCGAAGCACGTGCTCTATGCAGACGAAGCTTATTGCGTAGGACCGGCAGCATCCAAAGAGAGTTATCTGAATATAGAAAAAATCATCGAAGTGGCAAAGGAATGCCATGCTGACGCTATTCATCCGGGATATGGTTTCCTGTCCGAAAACGCGACTTTCGCCCGACGCTGTCAGGAAGAAAATATTATTTTTATCGGACCGGACCCCGAAACGATGGAGGCAATGGGCGACAAGATATCCGCCCGTATTAAAATGATCGAGGCAGGGGTCCCTGTCGTTCCCGGCACACAGGAGAATCTGAAAAGTGTGGAAGAAGCCGTAGAACTCTGCAACAAGATCGGTTATCCGGTGATGCTGAAAGCATCTATGGGCGGCGGTGGAAAAGGTATGCGCCTTATCCACAGTGCGGAAGAGGTGGAAGAGGCTTATACAACTGCCAAGAGCGAGTCACTTTCTTCTTTTGGCGACGATACCGTTTATCTGGAGAAGTTCGTGGAGGAACCTCATCACATTGAATTTCAGATTCTGGGCGACAAACACGGAAACGTGATTCACCTGTGCGAACGCGAATGTTCCGTACAGCGCCGCAACCAGAAGATTGTGGAAGAGACGCCATCGGTTTTCGTGACTCCCGAACTGCGTAAAGATATGGGTGAAAAGGCGGTAGCCGCGGCCAAAGCGGTCAACTATATCGGTGCAGGCACGATTGAGTTCTTGGTCGACAAGCATCGCAATTATTACTTCCTCGAAATGAACACCCGTCTGCAAGTAGAACATCCGATAACGGAAGAAGTGGTCGGAGTGGACTTGGTGAAAGAGCAGATCAAAGTTGCCGACGGACAAGTGCTCCAGCTGAAACAGAAAGATATCCAACAGCGCGGCCATGCCATCGAATGCCGTATTTGTGCCGAAGACACGGAAATGAACTTCATGCCGAGCCCAGGAATCATCAAGCAGATTACAGAACCGAACGGAATCGGTGTTCGTATCGACAGTTACGTTTACGAAGGATATGAAATCCCGATCTATTATGACCCGATGATCGGCAAACTGATCGTATGGGCTACCAACCGCGAATATGCCATCGAACGGATGCGCCGCGTACTCCATGAGTATAAACTGACAGGTGTAAAGAACAATATCAGCTACCTACGTGCCATCATGGACACACCGGATTTCGTGGAAGGTCATTACGACACAGGCTTTATCACCAAGAACGGCGAGCATCTGCAACAATGCATCATGCGCACCAGCGAACGTGCCGAAAATATTGCCATGATTGCTGCCTACATGGATTATCTGATGAATCTTGAAGAAAACAGAGGTGACGCAACGGACAACCGTCCCATCAGCAAATGGAAAGAATTCGGCTTGCACAAAGGTGTACTTCGTATCTAAACTAAAAACAGCATTCAATTATGGAAATTCATATAGGAGACCGCGTAGCGGAAATAGAGCTCGTCAGCAAGGAAGACAATAAAGTGGTACTTACCATTGACGGAAAACCGTTTGAAGCAGATGTTGTGATGGCCGAAAATGGCACCTGCAATATTCTGATGGACGGTCGCAGCGCAAACGCACAACTGATTCGCCGCGAAAACGGTAAAAGCTATAAGGTAAATACGCATTATAGCAGTTTCAATGTTGAAATCGTGGACAGCCAGGCAAAGTATCTGCGTATGCGCAAGAAAGGCGAAGATGAACAGAACGACCGCATCACTTCCCCAATGCCGGGAAAGGTGGTGAAAATCCCTGTTACGGCAGGGCAGGAAATGAAAACGGGAGATACCGTCATCGTCATCGAAGCCATGAAAATGCAGAGCAACTACAAAGTGACTTCAGATTGCCGCATCAAGGAAATTCTGGTTCAAGAAGGCGACAACATCACCGGTGACCAGACATTAATAACATTAGAGCCGATTGTATAATACTAAAAACGGATTGCATCATGGAAGAAATAAATAAAGCATACGCCACGTTCCAGGAACGTGACCGCATCGCTTCCCTCGGTGGGGGCGTGGAAAAGATTGAAAAGCAACACGAAAACGGAAAGATGACTGCCCGCGAGCGTATCGAAATGCTGCTCGACAAAGGTACTTTTGTTGAACTGGACAAGTTGATGGTTCACCGCTGCACCAACTATGGCATGGACAAAAACAAGATTCCGGGAGACGGCATCGTATCCGGTTACGGAAAGATTGACGGGCGCCAGGTATTTGTTTATGCCTACGACTTTACAGTCTACGGAGGTTCACTGTCTGCTTCGAACGCGAAAAAGATTGTGAAAGTGCAGCAACTGGCATTGAAGAACGGTGCTCCGATAATTGCGCTGAATGATTCCGGAGGTGCACGTATTCAGGAAGGAATTGAAAGCCTTTCCGGCTATGCGGATATTTTCTATCAGAACACAATGGCAAGCGGGGTGATTCCTCAGATTTCGGCTATTCTTGGTCCGTGTGCCGGAGGCGCCTGCTACTCTCCTGCCCTCACCGACTTCATCTTTATGGTGAAAGAAAAGAGTCACATGTTTGTGACAGGTCCGGATGTGGTAAAGACTGTGATTCACGAAGAGGTAAGCAAAGAAGAACTGGGCGGTGCCATGACACACAGCAGCAAAAGCGGTGTCACTCACTTTATGTGCAATACCGAAGAAGAACTGTTGATGAGCATTCGCGAACTACTTTCCTTCTTGCCTCAGAATAATATGGACGAAACGAAAAAGCAGAACTGTACTGACGAGACCAACCGTGAAGATGCCGTACTCGACACCATCGTCCCCGCAGACCCGAATGTACCATACGACATGAAGGATATCATCGAACGGGTAGTAGATAACGGCTATTTCTTCGAAGTAATGACTAACTTCGCAAAGAATATCATCATCGGTTTTGCACGTCTGGCAGGCCGTTCGGTTGGTATTGTCGCCAATCAGCCGGCCTACCTTGCCGGTGTTCTCGACATTGACGCCAGCGACAAGGCAAGCCGCTTCATCCGTTTCTGCGACTGTTTCAACATTCCGTTGATTACTTTCGAAGATGTGCCGGGATTTCTTCCCGGATATACGCAGGAGAACAACGGTATCATCCGCCACGGTGCTAAAATCGTTTATGCGTTTGCCGAAGCTACCGTTCCCAAACTGACAGTCATTACCCGCAAGGCATACGGTGGCGCGTATATTGTGATGAACTCCAAACAGACAGGTGCAGATGTGAACTTCGCTTATCCGAGTGCGGAAATCGCAGTCATGGGTGCGGAAGGTGCGGTAAACATCCTGTTCCGCAAAGCGGATGCAGAGACAAAAGATAAAGAACTGGAAGCCTACAAGGAAAAGTTTGCCACTCCCTACCAAGCTGCCGAACTAGGATTCATCGATGAAATCATCTATCCGAGACAAACCCGCAAACGTCTGATCCAGGCACTGGAAATGACAGAGAACAAGATGCAGACGAATCCGCCTAAAAAACATGGAAATATGCCTTTATAAGTTATAGGCGATTACCTATAATAAAAGAGACTGTTTCAGTACAGGTGCCCCCACCTGTTTCTGAAACAGTTTCTTTTTTCATATAAAAAGCAGAAATGCTTTCACGCAAAATAGATAAAACTTTATACCTTTGCAGTATTACATTATGAAAAACCTGAAAATATGATTAACCTGAAATGTACATTTGCCGTCACGGCCGGATTGTGCTCATCTTTGGCCTATGCACAAAACCAACCGCACATTATCTTAATTATGACCGATCAGCAACGTGGCGACGCCATGGGATGCATGGGTAATGAATCTGTAATCTCCCCCCATCTGGACGCTTTGGCAAGCGAAGGAACGTTGTTTATGAACGGATATTCTTCGTGTCCCAGCAGTACCCCTGCCCGTGCCGGACTGTTGACCGGACAGTCTCCCTGGCATCATGGCTTGTTAGGATATGGCAAAGTTGCCCCCAAGTACAACCACGAAATGCCTCAGATGCTGAAAGATGCTGGATATTATACCTTCGGTATCGGAAAAATGCACTGGCATCCGCAACGAATCAAACACGGTTTCGAAGGAACGCTGCTGGATGAAAGCGGACGCCGGGAAGATCCGAATTTCATCAGTGACTATCGCTTATGGTTTCAAATACAAGCACCGGGAAAGAACCCGGATGAAACCGGAATCGGATGGAACGATCACGGAGCAGCTACCTATAAACTGAAAGAAAGTCTGCACCCTACTTATTGGACCGGTGAAATGGCTTGTCAGATGATACAGAATTATGATAACGGCAATCAGCCTTTATTTCTGAAAGTTTCCTTTGCCCGTCCCCACAGCCCGTACGACCCGCCTCAACGCTTTCTCGACATGTATAAGGATGCACAGGTTCCCGATCCCGTCATTGGTGACTGGTGTGGGAAATACGCTAAAGAACTGGACCCCGAAAAAGCAGCCAAAGATGCTCCCTACGGCAACTTCGGAAATGAATATGCACGTCACTCCAAACGCTATTATTATGCCAACATCACTTTCATAGACGAACAGATAGGGCGTGTCCTCCAGACCTTAAAAGACAAGGGAATGTATGATAATTCCCTTATCATTTTCGTTTCCGATCATGGAGATATGATGGGAGATCACTACCACTGGCGGAAGACTTATCCGTATGAAGGATCTACGCACATACCTTATATTATTAAATGGCCGGCCAAAGCGCAAGTCGTTCCCGGCAAGGTGGATAATCCCGTAGAACTTCGTGACCTGCTGCCAACTTTCCTCGAAATAGCGGGAACCTCCGTTCCCACCGACATAGACGGACGCTCTCTGCTATCTCTGGCTAAAGGCACAGAAACGGAATGGCGCAAATACATTGATCTGGAACATGCCACTTGCTACAGTGATGACAACTATTGGTGTGCCTTGACCGACGGAAAGATTAAATATATCTGGTACTTCTATACAGGTGAAGAGCAATTGTTTGACCTTGCCAAAGATCCTAAAGAACTGCATAATGCTGTGAACGACAAGAAATATAAAAAGCTGCTGGCAGGCATGCGTGCAGAAATGATCCGCCACCTCAGTGAACGGGGAGAGGAATTTGTGAAAGACGGTCAATTGGTTGTCCGCAAAAAAACGATGCTTTACGGTCCTAACTATCCGAAAGAAAAGCGATAAATATAGCCTGCCCGGATGAAACGCATCACTTTCGCCACAAATTGTATCTATCATACAGATAAAATGGGAAGTTCTCAGTGACTGACACTTAATTTATCCGTCTAAGATTGTACAATTTGCGGTGAAAGTGATAATAAGTATTTTGCAAGGAGACGTTTTTCCCTTACATCTGATGATTTCTCCTACATCAGATAAGGAGTGAGATACTTCACAAGGAAATATCCGCCGACTACCAGCCACACATAAAGTAAAAGAGCCAGTACGAAAGGTTTGGCTCCGGCCTTTCTGAATTTATCGATGCTTGTTTCTGTCCCGAGTGCCGTCATAGCCATTGTCAGCAAAAAGGTATCCAGTGTGTTAATACCTGCCACCAACTGCGCAGGAAGCAAATCAAAAGAATTGAAAGCGATGACACCCATAAAGCCTATTGCAAACCAGGGCACCGCAATCTTCTGAAACTTCTGTCCTTTCTGCACTTGTCTTTTCCGCGCTCTCGCCACCAGATAGGTAGTAATCAGAAGCACAGGAACCAACATCATCACACGAATCATTTTCACTATGATGGCAGAATCCGAAATACCGTTTCCCATCGCGTCTCCGGCACCTACTACATGGGCAACCTCATGCAGAGTAGCCCCCGTATAAATCCCCATCTGATCGGGAGTCAGTGCACAAAGTCCGTTCCGGTACAAGAAAGGATACAGAAACATGGAAATAGTACCGAAAATCACGACAGTAGACACGGACACAGCCGTTTTATATGGCTTTGCCTTGATGGTCGATTCAGCCCCCAGAATAGCGGCGGCTCCACAAATTCCACTTCCGATGGAAGTAAGCAATGCGATTCCACGGTCCATCTTCAGCAGCTTACCAAGATAGATGCCGCCACAAATAGTCACAGCCACAATAATCACATCGATCAGCATAGCCGGCAACCCGATAGCCATCACATCCTGAAAAGTCAATCTGAAACCATATAAAATGATACCGATACGCAGAATCTTCTTCGAGCAAAACTGGATACCCGGCACCCACGTTTCCGGAAGGTGGTTTCGCAGACTATTGGCATAAAGCATACCCAAAATGATACCGACAATCATCGGACTGAAAGAAATACTTCTTACAAAAGACATCTCGCCAATATAAAATGCAGCACAAGAAAATAATGCTATCAACAGGACACCGTGCAGCATGCTGCTTCTCTTTTCATTGAACATAAATGATTTGATTTAAGTGATACTTAATTATTTCTTTTTTGCAAAGGAAGACATTTTCCGGCAGACTGAATCACAGAATTTTATTATGTCGGATAATCCCTGGTTATAACCCCAAAGCGGTTATAACAAAAAAACGGCACCTCGATTCACATCGCAGCACCGTCACAACACAAACACAAAATAAAACACGACAAAACTACTATGCAATCTTACCTGTTATGCCGGGGAGGCATATCTTGCTTGACTTATCTATATTCCCCGATTCACATCGCAGCACCGTCACAACACAAACACAAAATAAAACACGACAAAACTACTATGCAATCTTCCTGTTATGCCGGGGAGGCATATTCACTGACTCATATATATTCGCATACCTACAAGCAGCCATCAGGCGATTTGCACATATATAACATCCCGATTTTCGTTTTGTTCACGAAAAAAAGAGATTGAAGTTTATTTTCTCCCTTTAAAATCTTTCAGAAAGCCTTCCATCAACCATTTGGCAAGGGCCTGACGGTTGGAATCCATCACCAGTCTCCGCTGGTCAAATGTATTCTGTATATTCCCCAGTTCGACAAAGACAGAAGCAGGAGTAGTATGTGAAAGTACATATAAATTGCGTCCGCTCACCGTTCCGGAAAAGCCGCGGTTCGGCTGATGCTTTCCATATTTGGATTCGAACGTATCTTTCATATTGTTTGCCAGCCGTTTGCTTTCGGCTTTCTTATTAGAATGATAGAAAAAGACATCTGTCTGCTTTTTTTTGCTGCGACTGTCTACATGGATGAAGATAGCGCGACAGTAAGTATAGTTCTGACGGTCTTTCTGATAAAGAGCATTGATTTTATTGCAACGCTGCTGAAGACGCTGCACCTGATTCAATGGAATCGGGTCGCCCATACAAGTCTCACGCTTGCTGTTAGAGAGGTAAGCGTCATTACGGATACCATCTTTGGCATCCTGAATAATGATATGCACTTCCGCCCCTTCCTGCATCAGATTCCGGGCGAGACGAAGTGCAATGTCATAGGCATATTCGTCTTCGTGAAGTTCGTGCTTCCCTACCCGTCCGATGGCTCCCGGATCAGGACCGCCATGCCCGCTGACTACATAAAAGCAGGCACCTGCCAGTCGGTTGGAAGTGACCTTTACATTCGCCAGTTGCTTACCGAAAAGAGGTTCATGAAGAGTGGTTCCTATTTTCGAAGCCTTTGAGGATTGTTTTCTTGCCGGTGTCTCTTTATCAGCCGCCGTCGATCTCTTGACAGGAGGAATTGTATATGTCACCCCCAGTTTCAGCACATTTCCTTTCCCCAGCTTTGCCTTATTCAGTTCCACAAAATCATCGTAATATTTCTTTGGAGCACGGTTATGACGCAGCAAAAAAGTAGAAATCCCCTCACCTGCTTTCGGAGTAGCTTTTTGTTGCGCCTGCACATCAGCCAACGAAAGAAGAAAACTAATTAATAAAAGAATATAGAATCTTTTTTTCATATTCGACTACTACCTTATCAGTATCATTTCACTTATAAACAGGACAAAAATACAATTATTTTCCCTACTTTTGCCCCGTTAAAACTTTTTTTGGCAATAAAACTTAAAACCCTATATCATTATGGCAAAACAATTCAAACCCGAAACCCTGTGCGTACAGGCCGGATGGACGCCTAAAAAGGGTGAGCCGCGTGTGCTACCCATCTATCAGAGTACAACTTTCAAATACGATACCAGCGAACAAATGGCACGCCTTTTCGATTTGGAAGACAGTGGTTATTTTTATACCCGCCTGCAAAACCCGACTAATGACGCGGTTGCCGCCAAGATTGCCGCCCTTGAAGGTGGTGTAGCTGCTATGCTTACATCCAGCGGTCAGGCAGCCAACTTTTATGCCATTTTCAATATCTGCCAGACAGGAGATCATTTCGTTTGTTCATCCGCCATCTATGGAGGAACATTCAATTTATTCGGTGTCACCATGAAGAAACTCGGCATCGACGTTACATTCGTTAATCCGGATGCCAGCGAAGAAGAAATCTCGGCAGCTTTCCAGCCTAATACGAAAGCACTGTTCGGAGAAACGATCTCCAATCCTTCTCTCGAAGTGCTGGATATCGAAAAGTTTGCCCGTATCGCACACAGTCACGGAGTGCCTTTGATTGTGGACAATACATTCCCGACTCCTATCAACTGCCGTCCTTTCGAATGGGGAGCAGACATCATCGTTCATTCTACTACCAAGTACATGGACGGACACGCCACCAGCGTAGGCGGCTGTATCGTCGACAGCGGCAACTTCGACTGGGATGCCCATGCAGACAAATTCCCCGGGCTCTGTACACCGGACGAATCTTATCATGGTCTGACCTATACAAAAGCATTCGGCAAAGGCGCTTACATCACCAAAGCAACCGCACAACTGATGCGTGACCTCGGCAGCATCCAAAGCCCGCAAAATTCTTTCTTACTGAATCTTGGACTTGAAACACTGCACCTGCGTATGCCTCAACATTGTCGTAACGCTCAGAAAGTAGCAGAATATCTTTCTAAGAACGAGAAAGTGGCTTGGGTTAACTATTGCGGCCTGCCGGATAACAAATACTATGCACTGGCACAGAAATATATGCCGAACGGCTCCTGCGGAGTAATCTCCTTCGGACTGAAAGGCGGACGTGATGTATCTATCAAGTTTATGGATTCATTAGAATTTATCGCTATTGTGACTCACGTAGCTGATGCCCGTAGTTGTGTGCTTCACCCCGCCAGCCATACTCACCGCCAGTTGTCGGATGAGCAGCTGATGGAAGCAGGTGTACGTCCCGACTTAATCCGTTTGTCCGTAGGTATCGAGAATGCGGATGATATCATTGCAGATATCGAGCAGGCATTGAATGCGTAAAAGCTGATTACTATCAGATAACAAACAGCAAAGGCACAGGATATTTTGACTCTGTGCCTTTCTCTTTTCACCAATGCCTCATCCCTTTCTTATTTACTGCCTATTATCCTCCTTCTCAATAAGAAAGTTAATTTCCAACAGAATATGTTTAATCATGAACTGATAAATCGCTATAGATGTTTATCTTTGTAAGGAACCAAACTCTGTATAGATATGAAAAAGATTTTATTAGTAGCACTCGCGCTGTGCCTTTCTTACGGATTTGCTTATTCCTGTTTATTCAATCATTCAATTAATCTGACCACAAAGATGCAGAACTTCGAAACGGATTCGTTTACCACCAAGAACGGGAAAAGCCTGAAGATCACTTTCTTTAAGCATGCCAGCTTGTTAATAGAATATGCTGGAAAAAAGTTTTTTATTGATCCAGTCTCTGATTACGCAGACTTTACACAGCAACCGAAAGCTGACTATATCCTGATAACACATGAACACCATGATCATTTCGATACCAAAGCGATTGCTGCTATCGAAACTCCGGATACAAAAATTATTGCCAATCCGAATTGCCAGAAGATGCTGGACAAAGGACAAGCCATGAAAAATGGTGATATACTGCAAATTACACCCGAAATCAAACTGGAAGCAGTACCTGCTTATAATACAACTCCCGGTAGAGACAAATTCCATCCCAAGGGACGTGACAACGGATATATCCTCACTGTGGGCGACACCCGGATTTACATTGCCGGAGACACGGAAGATATCCCGGAAATGAAACAAATAAAGAATATCGATATAGCCTTTCTACCTGTCAACCAACCGTATACGATGACACCGGAACAAGCTATACAATCTGCTAAAATCATTCAACCGCATATTTTATATCCGTACCATTACGGAGATACGAATATCAATGAAGTGAAGGACGGATTAAAAAACGAAAAAGAAATAGAAGTACGTATCCGTGCTTTACAATAAAAAGACAAACCTAGTTGAAAAATAAAAGGACGTTCCTGGGGAAAAAGGGGAAATGTGGGAACAGGAACGTCCTTAAAAACATAATAATACAAAAATCCGGACTTTCGCAAGGGCGCATCTTTGTTTCTCGTCTTATGGATATCCCCTTCATAAAGAAGTAGTGCATTAATCCGGAAGATATCAGGAGAAGGATTATTATGATTGAGCTCTTGTTTATTAAATTATCTCTGTATTCGTATATCTTATTTGTTATAGAAATGAAAAAGAATATTTATCGTATTATAGTGATGACTGGTAAGCTGTCTGAATATAAGTACCAATTACATTGTCATTATTCATCTCGATATATCTCTTTAGTAATTCCGAGAATCCGGATTGTATCTGTTCCACCGGCTTATCCGTACAAGCAGCAGAATATGCATCTATAGCCAGAAGAAAATCCTGCATCCGTTCGTTCAGCATCGTTCCTTCCGTACAAACGACATCGGCAATACTCGCTTTTATAGTACCGTTTTCAATCACAACAGGCAAACGGTATTCCAGTCCCATTTTACTGGCATGGATCGAAAGTATCTTTATGACCGGATTTTCTATTTTTGTCGTGTCTGCAAAAGCAAACTTTCCATTTATTATCCTTGCGCTGTCAACAGGGGCATCCGTCGAAACATCTTTCATGTAAACCATTTTACCCTCAAATTCCGGCAGAGGCGCACTACCGTCAATTCTGTAACCTTTTATTTGAGAGCAAGCTCCCAATACTAATACCCCAATAAAAAAGGGCAAAAGTCTTATACATCTATTCATCGGACTTTTATTTCTTCTTGAAAAGAAAGAAAAGCCGCCCGCCAATATCAGCAGAGCGGCTTTCACTTTTCATTTATACATTTGTATAATCATTGTTCGTCAGAATCTGAAGCCAAGTTTCACCACAGGCATTTCGAAAATTTTGATGTTATGGTGACTGACATTGTACCTATCAAATCCTTTCGGACAAATTTGTATCAGATCATAGCGATAAGCTAAAGGATGCATCTCAAACCCGAAAATAAATCCTTTGGCAATGCTATACTCGATACCTGCTACGGCAGCTACTTTCATACCATACATCTGACCGGCTTTGCTTCCTGCGGTATAGACCTGAGAAGGAAGTTCTTCCGAATCATCGCTATCCTTATAGGTATCACCGGTGTATGGTTCTGTAGTTTCAATGCGTGCCATCTGGAAGCCAAGGGCGCCTCCTACGTATGGATGAATACGTTCGTTGCGAGTCTTGAAGTAATAGTTGGAGCCGACAGAGGTATACCAGTTATTAGTCATCTGCGCATTGATATAACTTTGCGCGGGTATGATCATATCGGGTACACTGTTGTCGCCTTCTACATAGTCTTTCTTGGGAGTCAGGCTGATGTTCATGCTAAACTGGAAATTGATGTCCCAGTTGTCAGACAGAAAATACTTGCCTTCGATTCCAGCTATATTGACCAGACTATTATTATTCAGACTACCGATATTCAGATAGCGGTTCAGGTCACCGGAGTTATCCGTTCCTCCATTGGGAAGTCCGACGACTCCTTCGGTGTTGGTGAACTTGGGAAGCAGATAAGAGGTGTTCTCATTGAAGAACTTTCCGCTACCAAGTAAAACCGAAACCTGCCACTGTCCTTTCTTCGGAGCAAACGACGCATCATCACTGCTGCTGTAACGCTGCGCCAATGAAGGCGCAGCTGTTATACAGGTCAGCAAAAGTAATGTGCATAGTTTCTTTATCATTTTGTTACTTTTACGTGATTAAGAAATTACTTACTCAAGGTTTCCAATACAGCCTTAACTTGTGCAAGAGCAGTATCATAGATTGCTTTCGCTACATCATAAGCTTCTTGAGCTGTTTCCAAAGCAAGTTTCTTCTGTTCTATTACATAAGCTTCCTTATATTCACCCTTGTTGAACAGTTCAATGCTCTTTTCTGCTGCAGTAACCTTCTGTTTAGCTTCTTCAACTGATTTTTCCTGAGTAGCAACTTCATTCTTCCAATAATTCAGAACAGATTCTACAGTTACCACAGTACCAGTGACTACACCACCGTTGATACCATCAATCTGATCTTGAACAACACTGATCAAGCCATCGTAATCTTGGATCAATTCAGCAAACTTCTTACTATTAGCCTCAGCTTCAGCAGTCAATGCATCTTGTTCCTCTTGTGCTTTCTTCACCTCTTCTTTAGCAGTCTTCAGAGCAATACGAGTCTCGTCAGCTTTTGCAATAAACGGATCCATTAAAGCTGTATTCGTATTTATTTCTGCATTCAGATCGGCAAGTACACCTTCCATTTGAGCCTTCAATGGTTTAATCAAGTCGGCAGCAGCAATCATATCTTTGCAAGTCTGTACATCGTCATTAGCAGCCATCATAGCTCCCAAAGTACCAAAGTCAGTCAAAACAGCACTATTATTCTGCTTAATATAAGCGCGGACCATTGCTTCTGTTACTTCAACAAGTCTGTCTTCGCCAGGAATCACAGTACCAAAAGTAGCATCAGAGGTATACTCTAAAGCATCTTCAGCTGTATTGCGATCTAACTTAGTTGCACTTAATTTAGTAAACTCATCTGCAGAAATATCAGAGCGTAATGCCTGCATGTGGCCAGTTTTCTTACCATCTTTTTCCTCTTCTTTATAGAAAGCATCTTTGCCTGTCATATCTTCAACACTAACTGTATTAGCCAGTATCTGACCGTAAGGATTAGCAGCAAGAGCAGAATAAGTACTAATTGCAGGAGCCACCTTAGCAACAGCAGTAGCAGCCTTTCCAGCAGCTTCAACCAATGCAGCTTTAGCCTTTTCTACTTTCTTATCTTTATCATCAGCAAGAGCTTGATTTCCTGCAGCTTCACCTTTGGCAGCCAAATCAGCAACAGTCTGATCAAGTTTCAGCCATTCAGCCAAAGTAGCATTAGCATCAGCCTTTGCTTTAGCTTGTTTCACTGTATCGTCCAATATAGCTTCCAGTTTGCTGGTAGTTTGTTCAGCAGGAGTCAATGCCTCCCATGCAGCCTTACTAGTAGGAGACAATGCGGTAATCATATTGTCACGGTATGTTTTCTCCAATACCGAAGCTTTTTCTTTTTCTACAGCAGCATCATAAGCAGCTTGATATACGGCATCCCATGCACTATTATAAGCTTTTACTGCAGATTCTACTGCGGCATAAGAAGAATTATAAGTATCTGTCGCCTTTTTCAGATCAGTAGTTGGCACTGTAGTTGCTGTACCTTTTACCGCTTTTGCAGAAATTTCCCAGTTAGCTTTATCCTTTTCAAATTTTTCTTTAGCATTTTTGGCTGTCTTTTCTTTTTCTGCCAAAGTCAACTTATTCCATTCAACTCCATTTTCGTCTACAGAATATTTACCTAAAGCATCAATCCAGGCATTTACTTTCATCAGAGTAAGAGATGCCTGACTAGTTCTGGCTGTTACATCTTCTATTTCCAAATCAGCATTGTACTCAGTTTGTGTATACTGAACAGCCGGATAATCAAACACACCCGTACTAACAGTATATCCATCTAAAGATGTAAAATCATTGCTACTACTAAATAATGTCTTCAATCCTTCATTAATAGGTTCAGATTTATAAGCTGCAATATCAAGCTGAGTATTAACCTGTGTTGTAGAGTCTGCTACAGCTTTATCATATGCCTCTTTAGCAGCTTTACGCGCTTTTATCTTTTCGGCTACTTTTTGTTCTGCAGCTTTATAATCTGCGGAAGTCTTAATAGTAGCGATCTCAACATCAGCTTTGCTCTTTTCACTTTCATATTCAGATTTCTTCTTCTTCAGATCCAGGATCTTATCATCCCATGCAGCTGCATCAAAGTCTTCTGCCAAAGCTAACATATTATTTTTCTCATCCAATAAGATTTCTGCCTTTTCAACTGCAATCTGTGCCAACTTCAATTCAGCCTGTAAGCTAGCTAATGTCGGAAGATTAGGATTAACCAATGCATCATAATAATTATCCTGAGCTGTCTTTAAGGCAGTGTAATATTGGTTCAGGCTAGCAGAAGCAACATAAAGTCTTTGCTGTGCTTTATCAATAATTGCTTTTTCTCCATCAGAAAGCAGAAGTTTTCCAGCTTCAATGAGTTTCATTGCATTATCATAAGCTTCCTGTGCCTGTGCTGTCTGAGTCTGATAGTTCAACATAGCTGCTTTGAAGATTTCAGCTTCTTCAGCCATTTTATTTTCCCAGTAAGCTTTGTTTCTGTTAGCTTCAGCAATCTTAGCTTCCGCCTCAGCTTTTGCTTGTTCGGTAGCAGCTTGTGCGCGTTCTACTTCCAGTTCTTTCAGTTTCACGTCTAAAGCATGCATCTGAACATCGTACTCTTTGTACTGATTATCCAATTCTTTAGATTTGTTTACCAGTTCCTGATAAGCTACTTGCGCTTTTTGCCATTCCACTTCCACCAGTTTTACCGCAGCCTGTGCTTTAATCAGTTCGGATTTTGCTCCCCGCAGATCAACGATACCTTCCGGTTCATCGGTATCAATACATCCCGTGAATGTAGCTGTCGTACCCGCCATTAGCAAGGTTGCGACCAAATACGTCCATTTTCTCATAAAAGTAAATTAAATGTTATACAATTAATAAATAAAAAATTTGTTTGCTGTCATTTCATAATCCATCTCATCTTGGTGGTCTGTCTTTCCGTTACTTTGTAGGTAACGGGAAAGCGTACTTTTCCACCCCGACAGAGGCGTCTGCGGACTACATTCATTGAATAAGTAAAGAATATTTTTAACCCCTGCTCTCAGACGATGGCAGAGGGGAGGGAAATCTTTTGCAAAAATTAAAGACCAAGCCGTGTTCTTCTCAAAAAATCCGCAGTTTTATTCTGTGTGTTTCCTTTTTTTAGTAGTTTATCAGAAAAAATATCATTTTTGTTTGCATGTTTTCCAAAATATACCCATATTTGCAGCGTCTTTTCTTCCCGTTACCTACAAAGTAACAGTTCTCTAATTCAACAACTTACCTACACTATAGACCTTCTTTAAGGAAGAAATAACCGCTACATTCGCTTCATCAATTTTCTTATTCTTGAAAGGTTTCAGATACGTTTCCGTCACGGTGATGGAAGAATGCCCCATCGCTTCGGAAATAACACCGGGATGTACCTCACAATAGTATGCCATCGTAGCCCAGGTATGACGGGCAGTGTACGAGCTTACTTCAGATGTCAGTCCCAAAACCTGTTTCAAAATCATTAACTGATAATTAAAGTTGCGCAATGCCAGCTGATATTCCTTGTAAGCAGCTTCCGTTCCCTCTCCACTGGTGATCAGCGAAAAAAGATAGGGAGAAGCAGGATCGGTATTCATATACCGTTTGATCAGCTTCATAGCTTCCGGTACAAGAGTCACTGTTAATAACCTGCCGGTTTTTCGACGGCGGTAAGTCATTACATTCCCATCGATATCATGCTTTTTCAGATAGGCAAGATCCACAAAAGGAATCCCACGAAGTAAAAACATTAAAAAGAAAAGACCACGAGTACGCTGTAGTTCCTTGTTGTCCTGACACAGCTGTTTCGGAAGTTCCTTCATCAGACGCTCCATGTCTTCCTTATCCAGCGCACGTTTCCTGTCCGCGCGCGTTCCTGTATAGACATACCGGAAGTGATGAGGCACATAAGGCGCAAGATGGCGGTCGACCGCACGGTTATACACTGCACGCAACGTACGCATATAAGTGGAAACTGTATTCCAGCTACAGTTCCTGCCACGCAGATACGATTCGAAACTTTTAAGAAACTCCTGACTTACTTTCCGGAAAGGAAGCTTATCACTTCCATGAAAGGCAAGGATTGCACTCATACTGCTCCTGTAAATATGGGCGGTCCCATAATTCCCACTTTCCCGTAGCCCATCGGCTACTTCCTTCATAAACGAAATTAAATTCCCCATTTTCTACTGATTTAAATAATACTCAAAAGATACGTCCGTAGAGAAAGCCGTTCCCTTACCCACTCTGCTTTCCCCAGTGTTCTTTGTTTTTCTATTCTCTAAATACTAATAAGACAAAGATAGAAATAAATTTGTTCGGTGACCGAACCGTTTCATAAATCTGTTTTATAAAGGAAAATAAGTGACTTATACTTATTTTTCATACTTTTGTATGCAACAAAGAAGTAAACATGGAACAATCGAAGAATAAACGTGCACGCCGTACCCGCGCCGAACTGGAAGCGGACGTGTTTGATGCCATCCGGCAGTTAGCAAGTGAAAAAGGTCTGGCGCAAATTACCTTTACGGATATTATGCAAAGAGCCGACATACAAATGTCCGTCCTGCTCAATAACTATAAGAATATTGAGCGGTTGCTGGATAAGTACGCATACATCTCTGATTATTGGCTACACGATTTATTCGATGAAGAACACCCTACAGACAAAGCCAACGAGGACATCATGAAAAGCACCTTAAAGGCTTTGGCAAATTACTTATATGACAATACCGATATGCAGCACTTGCTAGTGTGGGAACTCGAAGCAGACAATTCGACCACAAGACGTATGGCACGAAGCAGGGAAAAGCATTACAAAGTGGCTATAGAAGAATACAAAAATTTGTTTGAAGGAACGGGTATCCCAATTGATATAATAGCGGGACTTCTTACTGCCGGGACATATTACCTGATATTACACCGTAAGCGTTCCACATTTTTTAGTGTGGATTATCAGCGGAAGGAAAATCGGGAACGCTTGTACAGTACACTTGAATATCTTTCCGGTCTGGTGTTCTCCGCGCTCAAAGAGCACAACCAAACCATAGAGATAGCCCGCAATTTCAAGCAGAAAGGTATAGCGGATGATGTGATAGCAGAATGCACGGGTTTGTCTGTCGATGTGGTGAAAGGGCTTTAGATTGATCATTTGTCAAGTTTTCATACGGAGACAAAGGACAGTCCATCCGCCTTAACCAAACAAGCGAAGAACTACATTATTAGAAATTAAACGTTTTGAGCAGTCATAAAACAGCAGTTATAAGACAGATACCGCTGTACTGCTATCTGATTAATACATAGCATAATACAAGTTGCTATATTCTCAAAGTATTCTCATGCCTTTGAGAAAAAATTCTCACCACGGTGAGAAAAAATTCTCATGCCCATGAGAATTATTTCTCAATGCGATGAGAAAATGTTCTCACGAGCATGAGAATAAAAGCGTTTATACTAACCCACCAACGGTTAACTGCCTTTCTGCTTATCTCCGGGTTTAATTGACAAGATTTAAAAAACAACTTAATATATCACATGATCGGGAATTTCAGAGAATAACTCATTTCAAACAAATAAAAAGGCGTGCCTGCTTAAAAAGCAATACACGCCCTTCCTTTCATACACAAACATTAAATTTATCCAGTTTCAGGTGTTCGTCAATATACCGAATGCCGTCCACCTCAAAAAGCCCTCGTAAGAGGGTATGGTTCAGCGCACGCTGAACAACATACGGAGTACCTTGCAGGCAACTCTGATAAATAACCTCCTGCAAATCTGCCGCAAAGCGATCCGGATCGACTCCCGGAAGCAGGTAACCACAGATTTTACAATGCGTCAGTACGTCGATAAACTGCTGCAACCAGAAGGCCTCTTCCCGTTTGAAGGAAGCGCTGTAATCTTCGTTCGCGGCGATATCCAGCAATAAAGTCTTTCCTAACGAATGCAATAGCGTGAGATACCCGTTCACTGTGGCAAAAAGCACCTGCATACACGAACTGTCCATCCGCATCTGACTTTGTTTCAGACAACTTCTGATCCCGTTGGTGAAATCAGAAAGACAGATGCGGAACAGACAAGTCTTACTGGGGAACAGCTTGTAAAGCGTACGCTTCGACATCTTCATCCCCTTGGCTATGTCATCCATGGTCAGTCCGTCAGCACCGTGCAGATACATCTCGTGTTTGGTGTATTCGATTATCTGACACCGTACTTTTTCAGGATTCATACTATCCTCCTACATCCGGCCTCCGCCCAAAGCCTGATACAGTGTAATCACGCCCTGGATTTCGGTAAAGCGATTGGCTACCTGTGAAAGTCTGGCGTTCAGCAATGTCTGCTGTGCGGTCAGTACTTCCAGATAAGTAGTATTATTACTATGTTCCATCAACAGACTAGTGCTTCTGGCAGCAGTCTGCAAAGAGGTGATCTGCTTATCGTAGAAAGCGGATTTCTCACGGGCCGTCTGATATTGCACCAGTGCCTCGTTTACTTCCACACCTGCGTTCAGCAATGTCTGTTCAAAGCTGAGGCGGGCTTCTTCCTGCTGTGCCTTCGCTATTTTCAGCTGGGCGATATTCACTCCCTTGTTAAATAAAGGTTGCGTCAGTGAAGCTACGGCAGAAGCAACGAACTTGCCCGGATTGATGATCATGCTACCGGCACTGTTTGTCCATCCGGCACTCCCGCTCAGCGTGATGGAAGGATAGAAAGCGGCACGGGCAGCATTCGTCGTATAGAACGCCTGCGCTAAAGAGAACTCCGCGCTACGTACATCCGGACGGTTGGAAAGCATCTGCAAAGGAATCCCTACGGAGAAGTCTTCCGGCAACTGCTGGTTTTCCAGTTTGCCACGTTGCATCTTGTGAGGTGTTTCCGCCAGCAACAAAGCCATTGAGTTCTCCGTCTGATTGATTTGTTCTTTCAGGTCGAGCACTGCCGTACATATATTATAATAGGTGGCTTCCGTCTGAGCCAGTCCGGCTTCGGTCATCATACCGGCCTTCTTCATGGCACGGGCTGTCCGCACGCTCTCTTTCCATGCCGCTTCGGTGGACACGGAAATCTCATATTGAGCGTCGAGCATCAGCAAGGTATAATAAGTATTTGCCACGGCAGACACCAATTGCGTCTTCACCGCCTGTTCATACTCCTTGCTCTGCTCATAGGCCGCTTTTGCCCGACGTTTGGCCGTGGTCACCTTTCCGAAGATATCCAGTTCCCATGAGGCAGTCACCGGCAATGAGTAGGTCTGTGTCGCTTTGCCACGGTCGAAGCTGCTCACAGCTCCTTCCGGTGCGAGAAACAAAGAGGGCAGATAAGAAAGCTTGGACGTCAGCAACGAAGCCTCCGCTTCTTTCACACGGAGATGCGCTGTCTGCATATCTGTATTCCGTACCAAAGCCGAATCGATCAAATTCTGCAAATACGAGTCAGTAAAGACCTCTCTCCACGAGAGATTACCGAAGTTCGCCGTATCGGCGGAAGCGACGGTCTCGCTTCCATAAAGTCCTTCGGGGACTTCCGATACAGGTTTGTATTTATTGTAGATACCGCAACTGCTCAACACGAGCGTTGCTGCGGATAAGATTAATATTTTCTTCATCATCAATTATTTTTTTCCTGCTTTAGATTTTTCTTCTTCACTCACCTTGATTTCTTCCTCGATCTGCCAGTCTTCCGTAGGTCTGCTCTGCACAGGGCGTAAGCGTTCCTGCAACCACTGGAAAGCGATAAATAAAGTAGGCACGATGAAAAGTAATGCCAGCGTACCGATCGTCATACCACCGACTACACCCGTACCCAGCGAACGGTTACCATTGGCTCCTACACCGCTGGACAACATCAATGGGAACAGACCGAAAATCATCGTCAGCGCTGTCATCAAAATCGGACGCAGACGGGCTTTGGCTGCACTTACCGCAGAAGCGATCAGTCCCATGCCTGCCTTACGGCGTTCTGCAGCGTATTCGGTCAACAGGATGGCTGTCTTTGCCAACAGACCGATCAACATAATCAAACCTGTCTGCAAGTAAATGTTATTCTCCAGTCCGAACATCCATGCGAAGAGGAAACTTCCCATCAATCCGCAAGGCACACTCAGAAGCACGGCGAACGGAATGATAAAGCTCTCGTACAATGCACTCAGAATCAGATAAATCATCAGGAAGCAGATACCAAAGATGATCATAGTCGTACCGCTTTGCTGATTTTCCTCACGGGTGATGCCTCCGTAATCATAGCCATATCCCTTGGGAAGAGACTGTACGGCTGTTTCCTGTACGGCCTTGATAGCGTCTCCCGTACTATATCCGTCTGCCGGCATCGCATTCACAGCGATGGAATTGTACATATTGAAACGGCTCAGCGACTCTGCACCATAGCTGCGTGTCAACGTTACGAACTGGCTCAGCGGAGCCATCTCTCCGTTCGACATACGTACGAAAGCATTGTCCAGTGAGGTTTCGTCCAGACGGAATTGCGGGTCTGCCTGAATCATGACTCTGTATACTTTAGAGAAACGGTTGAAGTTGGACACGTACTGACCGCCATAATAACCGGACAATGTGCTCAATACCGCATCCGGTGTAATGCCTGCGCGTTTACACTTGGCTGCATCCACCTCTACCGTCCATTGCGGATAGCGCACGTCGAACGTAGAATATGCCATCGCTATTTCCGGACGCTGGTTCAATACCCCCAGATATTGCTGGGTAGTGGTAAAAAATTCGTTGATATCACCGCCCATCTTATCCTGCATATGGAGTTCCAGCGCATTACCCATACCGTAACCCGGAATCATACCCGGCGAAATAGCGAAGACACTGGCATCCTTGATATCGGCCGTACGACCGTACACCTGACCGATGACTGCCTGCACATTATCCTCATCATTCGGACGTTCGTCCCACGGTTTCAGCTTCAGAATCAACATACCGAACGAGCTTCCCTGTCCTGCCAGCAATCCGTAGCCGGCCACTTTCTGCACATGCTTAATCTGCGGAATATCCATCAGACGCTTTTCGATGCGTTCCATCACTTCGTCGGTCGTAGTCAGCGAACTACCGGCCGCCGTACTTACATTGACGAATACCACACCCTGGTCTTCGTCCGGCACCAGACTGGTCTTTGTCGTATTCATCAGGAATACAAGCAACACTACGGAGCAAACGAGCAGCGACCATGCCAGCCATCTGCGTTTGATAAAGATCAGTACCACATTCTTGTATTTCTCTATTAGAATATCGAAAGCCGAATTGAATGCTTTACGGAAACGTGCCGCAAAGTTATTCTTCTGCGTACCGTCTTCATTAATATAGGGTTTCAGCAGCAACGCACACAATGCCGGACTCAGCGTCAACGCATTAATAGCGGAAATACCAACGGCAACCGCCATCGTCAGACCAAACTGGGTATAGAACGTACCGGAAGTACCGCCCATGAAGGATACCGGAATAAATACTGCCATAAACACCAGCGAAGAGGTGATAACAGCATTACTGATACCTTTCATTGCATCGATACTTGCCATATAGGACGACCTGTACCCCACGTCGAAGCGTGCCTGCACCGCCTCGACGACAATAATGGCGTCGTCCACCACCGTACCGATGACGAGCACGAGCGCAAACAGCGTGAGCAGATTGATACTGAATCCTGCCAGCGCCATGAAAGCAAACGTACCGATGAGCGAAACAATGACTCCCACCAAAGGAATCAGCGTAGAACGGAAGTCCTGCAAGAACACATATACTACAAGGATAACCAAGATAATCGCCTCGATCAACGTCTTCACCACCTCATGGATAGAAGCGAACAGGAAGTCGTTCGAACTCATGATCTGCGTCAGTTCCACTCCTTTCGGAAGGTCTTTGCGGACTTCTTCAAGTAGTTCATCAATATTCTGATTGACTTCGGTCGCATTGGAACCTGCCGTCTGGAACACCATACACGAAACGCCCGGATGACCGTCCATTCCACCGTGATAAGCATAGCTATCCTGTCCCAACTGTACCTCGGCGATGTCTTTCAACTTCAAGACCTCACCATTGTCCGTAGAACGAATGACAATATCTCCAAATTCTTCCGGAGTGATCAGACGTCCTTTATATTTCATTGTATACTGATAGGTTTCGTTCGAGTTTTCACCGAATGAACCGGTAGCCGATTCGATATTCTGCTCGGCTAGCACACCGGTGATGTCCGACGGAATCAGTTTGTACTGAGCCATCACGTCCGGCTTCATCCATACACGCATACTATATTCACCTCCCATAATCATCAGGTCACCTACCCCCGAGATACGAAGAATCTGCGGTTTGATATTGATACTGATATAGTTGGAGAGGAAGTTTTCATCGTAGCTATCGTCCGGACTGGAGAGCGAGAACATCTGCAGGATACTCGTCTGACGTTTGGAAGTAGTCACACCGACCTGCGTTACTTCTGCCGGAAGCTGTCCCGTCGCTCTCGACACGCGGTTCTGTACGTTGACCGCTGCCATGTCCGGGTCTGTTCCCTGCTTGAAGTACACGGTGATACTCACTGTACCGGCATTGGTGGCGGTAGAAGTCATGTAAGTCATGTCTTCCACCCCATTGATCGCTTCTTCCAAAGGAGCAATCACACTCTTCTGCAAAGTTTCCGCACTGGCGCCATAATAGGTGGTACTCACCATAATGGTCGGCGGAGCAATATCGGGATATTGTTCGACGGGCAGACTGAACAGCCCGATGATACCCACAACGACAATCGTAATAGAGATAACTGCCGATAATACGGGGCGTTCAATAAAGGTTCTTAAATTCATGGATCGATTCCTCCTTTGTTTAATTTTCAGTAGTTGTCGTAGATGCCTGGGCAGTCTTTGCCTTAATCGGAGTACCTTCACGAAGCAATCCTACGCCTTCCGCCACAATCACATCGCCCGGAGCCAGTCCTTCATCCACGATAAATTCGCGGCCACCGTTCACACGGGTCACCTGCACCAAAGCAGATTGCGCTTTGCCGTCTACTACCTTATATACATATCTCTTATCCTGTATTTCGAACGTAGCTCCCTGCGGAATCACCAAAGCTCCCGTTTTCTGTACCGGAATCACTACGTTACCCGCACCGCCGCTGTGCAGCAGTCCGTCCTTATTAGGGAAAACGGCACGCAGGCTGACAGTACCCGTCGAACGGTCAATGACTCCGCTGATAGACTCGATCTGTCCCTGTTCGGGATAAGCCGATTTATCGTTCAGCTGCAAGTCGATGGCAGGCATACTTTTCAGCGCCTCGTCTTTAGAGCCATACTGGCGAATCAATCCCAGCAACTGGTTTTCCGTCATTGAGAAGTAGACGTACATGTCCGAATTGTCGGAAACGGTGGTCAGCGGTTCGGGAATGCTGGAACTCACCAACGCACCTACGCGATAAGGCAATGTACCTACCACTCCGTCTGCCGGACTCTTCACTACCGTATAAGAAAGGTTATTACGGGCGCTCACTTCTTGTGCCTTGGCCTGTGCCAGTTGGGCTTTGGCAGCCAGAAGAGAATTTTTTGCCGTACTCAGATCGAAAGCGGAAACTACATTCTCCTTATACAGTTCCTCTTTGCTGTCGTAAGTCAGCTGTGCCGTTGCCAGAGACGCTTTGGCTGACTCTACATTCGCCACTGCCGTCTGCAGGGCTGCCTCATACGGCACTTGGTCGATGATGAACAGCGTCTGTCCGCTCTTCACCCGCTGTCCTTCGGTGACACTGACTTTTGTCAGCGTACCGCCTACCTGTGGATAAATATCGATGTCCTGACGTCCGCGGATGGTCGCCGAATAGGCACTCGAAATCATCCGGTCGGTCGGAGAAACGGTCATTACTTCATATCCTGTTTCCATTTGTGTGGGTGGAGCTTGCTTACAACCTACAGCAGCAACCAGACAACCGAGCAACAATAGCCCTTGCTTCATTTTACATACCTTTTTACTCATTGTGTTACCTATTAAAATTTTTGATCGCGGCAAAGGTAGACTCTTTTCACCACAGAAAACTGGTCATAGTGTTTAGAGTTTTGTTCATTTTCGGAACAATATGAGCGATATTTAGTGAAAAAGTCCTATTTTTGCCCACTAAATAAGAATAGTTATGATACAGAGAAACTCTACCCTTGCCGTTCTCCGGGAATCATTTGTTGCCGGAAGCGATGAGAATTTGTCACCTATCATGCATCACCTCTGGAAAATGGAAGGGGGTGCCATCTATTTCTGCCGCAGTGGATGGGCACACGTCACCATCGATCTGAAAGAGTACGAAATCATCAAAAACACTCAGGTGGTACTGCTGCCGGGAAGCATTATCCGCATCAATGGCAGCAGCAGTGACTTCACAGCCTCCTTTTTCGGATTTCCCAAAGATATGTTTCGGGAAGCCTGCCTGCGGTTAGAACCGACCTTCTTCCGCTTTATGAAGGAAAGACCGTGCTATGTACTTCCCGATAAGGATACCGGAGCTATCAACGGATTGATACAGGCGACAACTGCTATTTATAATGATCGCGAGAACCGCTTCCGCAACCAGATAGCCAAGAATCATCTCCAATCCTTCATGCTGGATATTTACGATAAATGCTACCGCTACTTCGACAAACAGGAAATAGAAGGGGGAAGCCGGCAGGACGAAATCTTCAAGAAGTTTGTCGCATTGGTGCACGAAAACTGCATTTCACAACGGGAAGTTAACTTCTACGCCAACGAACTTTGTATTTCGACCAAATACCTGACAGGCATCTGCCGCAGTGTGACCGGAGATTCTGCCAAAAAGATCATTGATGATTTCGCCATTCTAGAGATCAAAGTACTGCTTCAGTCTACGGAGCTGACAATGCAGGATATAGCCGACCGGCTCGGTTTCCCGGACCAGTCGTATTTAGGAAGATATTTCAAACGGCATGAAGGAATGTCGCCTAGAGAATATCAAAACAGATATGTTATATAGCAATCAGAAAAAAGAAATAACCATTATACATTAAGGAGTACAGAGACCCGGATAGCAACCATAAGTTTGTGTTGTGCAAAATCAGTCATTTTGCTATAAAATTAATAGAAATTATCATCTAAAGACAACAATGTATAACTTTTATTCCTACATTTGCAGCCAAATGATAACTTATTAATAAAAATACCAATACCATGGCTAAAATAACCAAAGAAGCCGCTTTGCTCTACCATTCGCAGGGCAAACCCGGTAAGATCGAGGTAGTTCCTACCAAACCTTACAGTACACAAACTGATTTATCACTTGCATACTCTCCCGGCGTGGCAGAGCCTTGCCTCGAAATAGAGAAGAATCCGCAGGACGCTTACAAATACACAGCCAAAGGCAACCTGGTAGCTGTTATTTCTAACGGTACAGCCGTACTCGGACTGGGTGACATAGGCGCACTGAGCGGCAAACCGGTGATGGAAGGCAAAGGTCTGCTTTTCAAAATCTACGCAGGAATCGACGTGTTCGATATCGAAGTGGACGAGAAAGACCCGGAGAAATTCATCGCTGCCGTAAAAGCAATCGCTCCTACTTTCGGCGGTATCAATCTGGAAGACATCAAAGCTCCCGAATGTTTCGAAATCGAACGCCGTCTGAAAGAAGAACTTGACATCCCTGTGATGCACGACGATCAGCACGGAACCGCTATCATCTCCAGCGCCGGACTGGTAAATGCCCTGCAAGTGGCCGGAAAGAAAATAGAGGATGTGAAAATCGTCGTAAACGGTGCCGGAGCATCTGCCGTATCCTGTACCAAATTATATGTATCACTGGGGGCACGCCTCGAAAATATCGTCATGCTGGACAGCAAAGGCGTTATCAGCAAGACACGTACCGACCTCAACGAACAGAAGAGATATTTTGCCACCGACCGCACGGATATCCACACACTGGAAGAAGCGATCAAAGGCGCTGATGTATTCCTCGGCTTGTCCAAAGGTAACGTACTGAGTCAGGACATGGTGCGCAGCATGGCTCCCATGCCGATCGTATTCGCACTGGCAAACCCGACACCGGAAATCTCTTACGAAGATGCAATGAGCGCCCGCCCCGACGTACTGATGGCAACCGGACGTTCCGACTATCCGAACCAGATCAACAACGTAATCGGCTTCCCGTACATCTTCCGCGGCGCACTCGATAC
>QWCE01001909.1_pt1 | contig 28401 bp, 18 predicted proteins | sample 1972531 | NCBI WGS metagenome assembly QWCE01 (sample SAMN09866716, study PRJNA288562) | Human gut metagenome isolate term4_stool, whole genome shotgun sequencing... | reverse complement strand
TTTGTTATTGTACATTGGATCTGCTAATACGTCTCTTTTCTGAGTATGTCCTTTACGTGGCACGGTTCTTCCCTCCTTAATCATAATTTACTATACAGAACTCTGTCTGCATTGCCCGGTCTCCAGTCTCTGGATCCGGAGGACTTCATTTCGATTAATTCAACGGTACTCACAATGTAGTGGCAGGTATCTGCCTCTTCGTGTTCGTGCGGAAATATATCTCTGTGTGAAACAATTCCAACACTTACCATGTGATACTATTGGTTCGCTGAATTACAGTAACTCTACGCTACTATTTTGCAGCCTTTGGTCTCTTAGCGCCGTACTTGGAACGAGCCTGCTTTCTGTTAGCGACACCGGCAGTATCAAGTGTACCACGGATAATGTGATATCTTGTACCTGGTAAATCCTTAACACGACCACCACGGATCAGAACAACGCTGTGCTCCTGTAAGTTATGTCCCTCACCCGGGATATAGCTTGTAACCTCGATTCCGTTGGAAAGACGTACTCTGGCGATCTTTCTAAGAGCTGAGTTAGGTTTCTTAGGAGTAGCTGTCTTAACAGCAGTACATACACCTCTCTTCTGCGGAGAAGAAGTATTGGTTGGCTTCTTCTGTAAAGAGTTGTAACCTCTCTGAAGTGCAGGTGCTGTAGACTTCTTAACAGATGTCTGACGTCCTTTTCTTACTAACTGGTTAAATGTTGGCATTATTTTCACCTCCTGTTTTATTTGTATGAGATCATAAATTGATCTCGGCGTACGTATGCACGCTAAATCATTATATTAACCCTATCTTTTTTTGTCAAGTTCTTTTCCAAAATTTCCTTGAATTTCGCGGAATACGTGGGTAAAAAAGAGTTCTGCATGCAAAAAGAAAAGATGGAAAACTCCCAACGGATATCTTCCATCTATCTATTCTTCCACATTTTTACATGTTTATACCAAACGGTCAGCCATTTGCCCGTTTTCTCTGCTTCTCCTGTCTCTCACTGGTCAGAATCATATAGATTCCCAGCAGCATCACACCGATGCACAGAACATATTTCGGATTTAACGACTGTCCGGTCTTCGGCGTCTCATCCTTTACCTGCGAGTCATCCGCCGCCTGCGCATTATCCGCCGGCTGCTCCGTCTCCGCCGCTTCCGTCGTCTCTGCCGGCTGGCTTTCCGCCTGGCTTCCGCCTGCCGGTGTAATCACAAACCCGGAGGTTGCCTGCGCCGTTGAATCCGAGTGACGCTCATCCACTACGATGACATAATCACACGCATGCACAAAGGAAAATGACACATTGCCGTCCGCATCTGTATCAGACTGTCCCATATACTCCAGGATCTGATTATCTACATTATAATAGAACAAAGTGCCCAGCTTATTGGCGTTCGCCGCACCGACATTTACGGTCAGCTGCGCCGTCAGGCCAAACAGGTTGTCGTGCGCCAGATGCATCTGCGTTGACCATCCGCTTCCGGTTACTGTGCTCTGCAGGTTCGCCGGCACATTGCTTGTTCCCAGTTCCACGCCAAAATCCGTATCTGCTACAACGCTTGTGTCAATGCTGCTTCCGTCAATCGTCCATGAGATTCCATTTCCCATATCCAGAACCAGCGTCAGCTGCTTATCTGCCGCCAGTGTCAGAATATCCTTCGGCACAACCGTGGTGCCGTTCATGGTAATATAGATCGTTGAACCTGGATCCGCCACCGTCATCTGCGTGTAAATCGCATCCCAGCCCTTCAGTTCCTCATTTCCGGTGATATATGCGGTTCCCTGCTCTGCAAATCTGGTCGTCGCAGGCACTTCCGCCGCTGTCGGCTGCACATCTCCCTGTGTCTCCGCCGTCGTCGCTGCCGCCGATCCGGTACCGCTGCTCTGTGCGCCTGCCGCTCCGGCACTGCCCTTTACCGCACCGCTGCCTCTTCCACTGCCGTTGCCGCTTCTGCTGCCTCTTCCAGATGATGTGCCGTTACTCTTTCCGCTGCTGCCGCTTCCGCTGCCCGTACTGCTGCTGTTATTACCACTGCTCGTGTTGCTGCTGTTATTGCTGCTATTGTTATTACTGCTGTTATTGTTATTGCTGTTGTCGCCGCTGTTATTGTTGTTACCGCTGTTATTATTGTCGTTGTTATTGTTGTTATTGTCATCTGCCGGTTTTTCCGTGTCCTCGGTCGGCTTCTCCGTATCCTCCGTCGGCTTTTCTGTATCCTCGGTCGGTTTCTCCGTGTCTTCCGTCGGCTTTTCCGTGTCCTCGGTCGGTTTCTCCGTATCCTCGGTGTCGTCCGGCTTATAATCCGTCACCACAATCGCACCGTACGTCTCCACCAGCTTCGGTGCAGCCGGAGCGCTTCCCGGCACTTCAATCGAGTGGATCTTGAAAGAAGTATTCTGCTCGCCAAACGTTTCTAAGGCTTTGCCAAGGCAGAGTGTCTGAATCTCACTGCCGTCAAACGCACCATCTTCCACGGTTGTCACGCTCTCCGGAAGTGTCACTTTTCCAAGCTTGCAGCCGTAAAATGCATTTTCACCGATCATCTTGGTGCCGTCATATACCTCGATGGTTCTCGCACCCTGCGGGCAACGGTATAACGTAACCCCGTTCGCCGTGTAGAGCGCATTGTCGTATGACATAAAGTATGTATTTCCCTCTTCCACATCAATAGACTGCATGTTGACACATCCGTCAAATGCGTCCGACGCAATGGTTTTGGTCGCCTCGGGTATCACGATACTCTCGAGGGACTCACAATTTTTAAATGCTTCTTTTCCGATTGATGGAAGTTCCTTGGAAATACTTAAGTCCGTCAGTCCTGCACACTCTGCAAATGTGCCATCGCCGATTCCTTCCTTGCTCTCCCACGTTGCACTTTCCAGACTGGTACAGCCGTAGAACACATTGTCTCCGATCTTTGTCACGCTGTCCGGAACCGTAACCTCGGTCAGATATTCACATCCTGCAAATGCGTTATCTCCGATGGTTGTCACACTGTCCGGGATCTCCACCGATGTGATCGTCGTATTGAGGAATACATCGTCATCAATTTTCGTGATGTTATCCGGAATGACAACTGCGTTCTCCGCTCCGACATACCCCTGCAGGGTTGTCCCTTTTATGACAAATCCGTCCTCCTGACCGGACGCTGCACTGAGCTCTCCGGGATAGATCATCACCACAAGCATGGCAACGACCAGCACATAACCTATTTTTCGTTTTATCCGGTATTTCATTAGCACTCTCTCCCATCATCCTTTATTTCGCCGCAGCCCGCCCGTAAACCTCACGCGCGATCCCACGCTTTTACTCTGCTTCCCTGCATTTCTTCGCCACCAGAAACAGTCTTCCGTCTTCTGTAAAATTGTTACAGGTCGACAGGGTCAATAGCTCGTCCCCGTAGACCGGCAGATCTGTTCCGGTAAACACCGAGAGTTGTATGATATGATCGAGGTAGTCGTTAAACGCCTCCTCGGAATCCGCCTGTATAAAATCATAATAACGAAATTCCTGTGAATTTCGGTACTGCACCTTTGCCAGACAGACGGCAAACACTTCATAGGTGCCTTTCTCATAAATTGTATCAAATCTGATCTGCGCGTGCTCCCTCCAGTAATCTTCATCCAGATACTTCTTGAGACTTCCGAACATCGCACCGCTTTTCATGTTGTGTCCGTAGATAATAATATTGGTGCTGCGCTGCACCAGATCCGTTCTCGGATCCATAAACAAGGTTCCGTTGATATCGTCCTCCCCGTTTACATTGCGCTTCAGATAATAATCCCCGTCATTCGGGGTAAGCATGACCGGATAGTCAATCTTCGTCCCGTCAATGGTGATCCATCCGGCAAAATCACTGTGCTGCGCCACGATGGCTTCATATTCCGGCAGAACCGGAGGAGGCGGTTCGTTCTCCCGCTCCGTCTGGTCTAAACCCGCCGCAAGTTCCGGTGCGTCCTCTGAAAAAAAGGTGTCATTGTCCACCATCTCTGCAGCTTCTGTCGGATTTTCTTTTAACATCTTCAAATACTCATTCGCTTGACTGCCGCGGTGATTCGTGTAATCTGACCAGAAATACCAGCCAAAACATAGAAATGCGGCCGTCACACACACCGCACCGAGAATCTTTCTGCTGCGGTCCTGCGCCCCCTGCCGGGGTTCCTCCCCCGCCTGTTGTTCCGGTGCCTGTGCCTGCGTCATATTCTTCGCCGCGGATTTTGCCACGGCATCTGCAATATCAAGGAAAAATTTCTTGCCGACTTTGCTGCCGAACTTGATCTTCCCTGTTCGGATCAGCCAATAGAGGCGTAGAGCGGTTTCCGGTTCATTGAGATCGACGGTGCTCTGAATCTTTTCGATTTTCTTTGCATCTTCGAGTCCTCTGGCATATTCCTCTTCTGTGTCAAATGTAAAATTTCCTATCTTATATGCCGCCATGATCGGAACCGCTCTTCCTCCTCTCTGTCTTTATTTTGTGGTTGTTCCGGTAACTGCTCCGGTAAACTCACCGTAGTAAGTCTCGCCGTCCGCCACCAGGTAGCTTCTTACTTTATAAGAGTATGTTGTCTCTGCCGCAAGCTTTTTATCGGTATAGAAAGCGTCTCTGGTACGCGTTACCTGCTGCCACTTTCCATCTGCGCCGGCACGGTATACTTCGTATCCCGTCACGGCACCGTCGCCCGTCCAGCTGATGGACAGACTGTCTGCGGATGCGCCTGTCACAACCGCCGCGCCCGCATCGCACGGTCTGATGTCAAACGTCAGGTTCTTTGTCGCGGTGTAATTGCCCTTTCCTGCAACTGCCGCCACACCGGTACCTGCCTTGCGGTTGTTGGAATACATCAGTGTATAGTCGCTTAAAAGTTCCAGCGTCTTGCCGTCGTCTTCTACCGTTACGGTTGGCTTGATGTCAGATCCGGTATATACCTGTGTCTGAATCGAACCGATGTCGCACAGATGTATGCTCTTGCGCAGGATCTGGAAACTCAGTTCCTTAGTACCTGCATAATGGGTTCCGCTTGCTGTGATTACCAGCTTCGCTACACCCGCGTTGATGTTGTCTTCATAGGATACCGTGTAATCCTTATCTTTTTCCAGCTGCACGCCGTCTGCCCATACTTCCGGCTCCGGTGTGATTGCTTTTCCGGTATAAGTGTAAGTAGAAGAAACACCCTTCACTTCCAGTCCGTCGATCGGCGTCTGGTCTACGGAAAACTGTTTTGTAACGGTTCCTGTATAGTTGCCGGTTCCGGCTGCCTCCATCTCGTAGGTTCCTGCCACTCCTGCCGGTCTGCATGTTACGGTGTAATCGGTGTCTCTTACGAGTGCGATCTCACCCCACTGGAACGTTACGTTCTGTGTAATCTGCTCTGAGTAGGATACCGTGTCCTCAAATCCGCTCATCACCACATCTTCATCGGTGATGTCCTTCGGCGTAATCTCGATGGTGCATTTCCTGGTTCCGCCGTAGCTTCCCTGACCAATCAGAAGAAGGGTCTGTGTTCCGGCGCTCATGCCATCGCTGTTTTCATCAAATGCAAAGCTGTAGGAGTCTGTTGTCAGAACCGTCTCGCCGATGCGTACCTCCGTAATGCCCAGATCATCCGGCGTATAAGCGCTTCCCGTGAACGGGTAACTGTCACGCAGTCCTACAATCTCCGCCGGACTGATGTCGCTCGCAATATGAAACGTGGTCTGGCGGTAATTCGTAAATCCGCCGGTTCCGTTGATCCGCATCAGCACAGTGCCGATCTCTGTGTTGTCCGTGTCAAAGCTCAGTGTATAGTCCTCACCCTGCTTTAAGGTGTAATCGCCGCAGGTCACTTTGACTTCCGGAATCACCGGCTGACCTGTGTATGCCTGATTCGGAATCGGATCCACCGTAACATCCGCCGCTGCAATATCGTGGCTTACGATGGTAAACGGTGCCGTTACGCTTCCCGCATAGCTTCCTTTTCCGGTCACGGTCACAGTCGCTGTGCCGCACGCCTTGTTGTTCTGATAAGATACCTCATAATCTGTACCCGCTGTGAGTACATTGCCGTCCAGTGTTACCTGCACTTCCGGTTCCACCCCGTTGTCGCTTCCCATATACGGATAGGAAGTTCCGTTCGGGAACGTGACAATCGCTCCGTCAAAGCTCTTCTCCGTAATCGTGTATTCCACGGTGCGGGATCCCGTATAATTTCCGATACCGGAAATCACCGCTGTCGCTGTTCCTGCATTGATATTGTTGCTGTATGCAACGGTAAAATCGCTTCCCTCTGTCAGCTGACGTACCTCAACCTCTGTTCCATACTGATATGTCACAAGAACAGTCGGCTTCTTTTCCGTTCCGTCATAAGAAAAGCTGTCCGGAATCACTTCTACCGCAATCAGGTCGGTGCCGGATGACGGTTTTGCCAATGATTTCGCCACGATCTGGAAGGATACTTCACGGCTTCCGATTACGTTGCTTCCATCACCGGTAATCACGACTGTACCGGTTCCTACATTCGTATTATCCGCGTCTGCCTTCTTTGCAATGGTATAGCTTCTTGCCGGCAGAATGTAATCCGTTGATCCGATGGTTGTCTTCAATGAGAACTCCGGCACAATCTCCTTACCGGTGTACTCTCTGCTTCCGATCGCGTTCTGCGTTCCGTCAAGCACCTTCAGGTCGTCCATCTGAAGTGGGTTAATATCAAAGGTTACCAGCTTGATCAGACCAGCATACTCGTTCTTACCCTTTACCATAATGCTTCCGCCGTCTGTTCCCGCCTTGATATTCTCTCCATAGGTCACATCATAATCGGACGTGGACAGTGTCTTGTTCCCTATCTTAACGGTAACCTGCGGGCGGATCTGTGTTCCGCGGTACAGGTAGCTGCTCTCTACACCGCTTACCTCCAGAATTCCCGCATTTGCAACAATGCTGAAATTCTCTGTGAGTGTTCCGGTAAATCCGTTTTTCTCATTTCCGATTACCGTCACGCTCGCAGTCTTATCACCGATCTTCACGTTGTTTTCGTATGTATGAATCACAAAGTGCTTTCCGGATGTCAGCTCTGTTCCGTAGTAGCTGATGCTCGGGATTGCCTCCACCGGATCTCCGGTATACTGCTGATCTCCGATTGCCACCTGGATGCCTGCCTCCGAAAGATCCGCTTTGATCGGAACCGTCTTCTCCACGCTTCCCGCAAAGCCTCCCATACCCTTGATGGTAACTACTGCGTTGCCGACCCAGCTGTTGTCTGCATAGACCAGCGTATAGTCGGTATCTTTCTGAAGTGTTGTTCCGTTCAGCACAACACTGATCTGATCGTCAAACGTGATGTTCTTATCGCCGATTGCAATGTCCGTCTCTCCGGCATTCACATAATCTTTAAACCACAGTTCATCCGGAACGGTAATCTCGGCGTCCGCAATGTTTGCGCAGATCTTAAAGGTCTTCTTCACGCTTCCTGTGTAATTGCCGATTCCCTTGAGAATGACAACCGCGTCGGAGCCAATGCTGTCGTTCTTCTCATAAGTACAAATATAATCCGTACCCATGACAAGTTCTGTTCCGTTATAGTACAGCTTCGGCTGCGGTGTTGCCGTTCCGTCCACCAGCGGCTGCGGTTCGATCGCTCCGATCTTAAAGCCGTTTGCCGGTGTATATCCGCCATTGCCAATACTTGCAAGTGTGATCGTAAAGGTTGTGCTTCTCGATCCTGTAAAGTCCGTACCGTCCTTTGCCGTTGCCGTCAGCGTCACGGTTCCGCGGCTGGTATGATCCGCCCCGTAGGATACCGTGTAATCCGTCGTGCTGATCTTCTGTCCGTCATAAGTAAGCTTCACTTCAGGCTCTACCGGGCTTCCGGTATACTGTGTCTGATAACTTCCATCGGTCACTCCGCCGACAGAGAGCTCTACGCTGCTGTCCGTAAGATCTCTCGGTGCAATCGCAAAAGTCTTCTGCCATACACCGACGTATCCTCCCAGACCTTCCACGCTTACCGTTGCGGTTCCCGCGTGGATATTATCCGTATATGTCACGGAATAGTTAGAATCTTTTACCAGCTTTTTGTTGCCCTCGATCCGTGTTACCGTCACCTCCGGCTCAAATGCACTTCCGTCATAAACATACTGTGTGCCGTCGGTGAGTGCCGGGCAGCTGATCGTAAATTTGGTCTCGTTTGTGATGAGCTGGCCAATTCTGAATTCTGCCGTCTTGCTTCCGGTAAAGTTGCCGGTTCCGGTCACTGTCACCGTTGCGGTTCCGGTTCCTTTGTTGTTCGCGTAAGCCACCGTGTAATCGTTGACCGGGCTTAACGCATAGGTTCCGTCTCCAAATTCATAGCTTACCGACGGTGCCGGTGTGACAGCCATTCCGTTGTACTCCTGCGCGTCGATCGGTGCGATCTTTACCTCCGGCTCTGCCAGATTCTTCGGCGCAATCGTATAATCTTTCGTAAAGGTTCCCTGATAGTTTCCTTTTCCGGTAATCGTCATCGTTGCGGTCCCGGCATCCACATTATTCTCGTAGGAAATCTTGTAATCATCCTTGCCAAGCTTTTTCTTCAGATCTGTGCACTGTACCGTAGGTACCGGTGTAATCTCTTCCGAAGTGTAAGTGTAGCTGGACTTTAATCCGCCAAGCGTGCAGTTGTTGTCCAGGCTTCTCGGCAGAATCGCAAATGTCAATATTCTGTCATCTGTTCCGTAGTAATCTCCCTTGCCGGAAACGGTGATGGATGCCTCGCCGGCATTCAGGTTGTCCGCGTAGGAAGACTCGTCATACGCGATCACTTTCTCGATCTCATCGGCTGTCGTAAGCTTTGTTCCATCGCTCAGCGTCAGCTCGGTGATCTTCGGATACAGACGCTCGCCGGTGTAGGTCGTCTCGTTCTCATCCACCTTCCAGCTGATGATCTCGTCCAGGGATTTTCCGCTGATGGTGAATACAATAATCTTCGTTCCTGTGTAGTTGCCGTTACCCTGTATGGTCACATTTGCCATCGGTCCCGGTTTCTCGTTGTTCGCGTAGCTGCCAGCCACGATCGAATAGTCGGTCGGCGCGGTCAGTGTCTTCTTATTATAAGTAAGCTTTATCTCACTTTCTGTAAGGGTCACTGCATTTCCGTCGTACGCTTTCTTGATCGCCTCGTAGGAAACACCGGTTGCAATGTCCTTCGGACGAATCGTAAAGGTTGCACTCAGTTTTGTGGCGCCGTCGCTGTACACATAGCATCCGTTTGCCGTCGGCTGATCCTCCAGCGGGATCTGCTCTACTGTAACCGTCGCCTCCCCGGCATTGATCGCCTGATCCGCGTTGGTTCCGTCACTGTAGTTGACCGTATAATCTGTTCCCTGCTCAAGGACGCTCTTCCAGAGTCCGAATCCGCCGTCCGATACCGAAATCTCATCCGCAGCAAGCGTAATCGGATCTCCTGTGTATACCGGGTTTTCTGCCGGATTTACCGATACATCATAATCCTCATCAAGCTTGGATGCGAGCAGATACTTGATCTCCTGCTTGCCGTAGAATTTGCCTTTTCCGGTAATCGTTACCGAAGCCGTGCTTCCTTCTTTTGAAATATCCTTGATGCCGTCATACTTTAATTCGTAATCAGTTCCTTTTACCAGCGTATTGCCCTGGTTATCCGTGAGTGAAATCTCAAGCTGGTTATCGTTTTTATTGCTGGAATACCACAGCATTGCCCAGTATGGTCCGTCATATCCTGTCACCATCCTGTCCGCGCTGTTGGTTACCTTAAGGTTCTTGTCGTTGATCAGTGTCTGGATATCTACCGCTGTAACCTCAAACGTCTTGGTAACAACGCCTGTATAGTTGCCGCTTCCGGTAATCGTCATCGTGTAGGTTCCGATGTCTTTTACCGTTGTCGGTGAACATGCCACCGTATAATCGGTTCCCTTTTTCAGTGTATGATCTGTCTTTGATGCGGAATGATATACAACACTCTCTGTCGGAAGCGCAATCTCTGCTCCCGTATAGTCAAACAGCTCTCTGTCAATGCTGGCAGTAATCTTCGTGCTTGTAAGATTGCACTGGGCAATCGTATACGTCAGACGTTTCGTTGTACCGGTCTTAAAATTGCTGTTGGAATCGCTCGGCGCAATCTCAACGCTCGCCGTACCTGCAAATATCTTGGTATCCGCAGAATAGGTCAGCTTGTAGTCCGACTCCGGAAGTGTTACCATGTCCGCGCCCTGCGCAAACTTTACAACCACCTTCGGCTTCACGTCTGCTCCGTCCGGAGAATATTCCATCTTATAGTTTGCAGTGCTTACCTCGGAGCCATCGGCATCCACATAGTAGCATACCGCCTTTGACATGTCCGCCTGCTCGATTGTGAATTTACCGGTCACTGCACCGCCGTATGTTCCCATACCCTGCAGCGTAATGGTTGCTGTTCCTGCATTCGTGTTGCTTGCGTAAGTAACGGAGTAATCCGTTCCCTCAACCAGTCCCAGATCGTTGTTGCCGCTCTTCCAGGTAATGTCCGGTTCCGGTGTCTGTGCATTGCCGTTATAAGTTACAGCCGCTGCCGTCACTTTCTGGATCAGGTCTGAGAGATCAGCGCCTGCCGCCTGATACTCCACCGTGTAGGTTCCCTGATAGTTTCCGATACCGGTGATGACACGGCGGTAGGTTCCGTTTCCGGCATTGATAATATCTGTTCCGACGGTGTAATCCGTCCCCTTCTCCAGCGTCATGCCGTTGTAGGTTGCAGTGATGACCGGCTCCTTGTCCGCTCCTCCTGCCGCAGCAGCCGTCACCGTCACAGCCATACCGACTTCTTCCTGATCCTTGTTGCCGATATCTTTTGCCTTGATCTCAAAATTTACCGTCTTTGTTCCGTAAAGGGAATTTTTTCCGGTAATCGTCAATGTGGCTTGTCCGACATTGACATTGTCGGAATATACCGCATCGTAATCCGCCTGGGAAATGGTCTCCCCGTCAACCAGAAGCTGGAATGCCGGTGTCCACTCACTTCCGGTATATACATAGGAAGTCTTGTCAAAAACAACATTCGCGTCCGCCGCATTGCGCGGTGCACCGCAATATCTCTCTCCGGTATAGTTGCCGGTACCGGTCAGTGTAATTCCTCTTCCTGTCTTGCTGAGGGAAATCGTGTAATCTGTTCCTTCAACCAGATTCTTCACGCCGTCTACGGCATCCGCATCTGCACGCGCCGTATCCTTTACCTCTTGGATGCAGGAGGTAAGTGTGGCAGAAGCGTTGTCCGGATCTGCTGCCGCATCAGCCAGCACCTTATCCCAGTCAATATTGTCCTGCAGTGTCACTTCCACTGCCGCGTCTGATATATCCTTCTGTGCGATCACGTATTCCTTCTGAATCTTTCCGCTGTAACCGTTCTGTCCTGTAATGTACAAGTAATAGGTTCCCGCATTCACAAGCGCGGTTGTGTCCGTGGCAGGATCAAACGTTGCTGCCGCGCCACCAACCATCTGTGCATAGGAAAGCTGGTACTGATCGTTCTCTTTTAATATGGTATCTCCCACCTGTACCGCAACGGATGGAATCTGCTGTCCGCCGTTGTATACCGGATTCTCCGGGCTGACTGTCACCGCATCCTCTGAGAGATTCGGTGTGACTGTCAGATTACAGGTGTAGCTCTCTCCGGCATAGGCTGCCGTGATCGTCGTACTTCCTGCGGCAATACCCTCAATGGTTGCCGGGTTACCTGTACTGCTTACTTTTGCCACCGCTTCATTGCCGGAAACCCACGTTACCGTTCCCGTGGCATTCTGCAGTGTGAGATCCTGATCCGTCCAGCCCTCGCCGATGGTCATACTGTTCTTATTCAGCGCTACAGCGGCACTCTGCTTCACATTGCTGCTCTGCAGCGCCGCCTGATCAGCCGCATTGGAAGAACTTCTCCCGGATGTTGCAGTCACATCATAGGTATATGCTATTACCGCCGCACAGCTTCCGTTCGCTGTATACATATCCTGCCAGCCGGCATTGCCGAGAATATAGCTCTCTCCCTCTGCCGTACCGCCATATACATAAAAGGACGCCCCGCTCAACCGGACGATCACAGAAAACCTGGAACCATTCTCCATTACCTGATTCGCCAGCCCTGCGGAATAAGTATTCTTTCCTTCCTTCACGCTGACTTCTTTTTGGAAAATGCTCGTTCCCGCATCCGGCGCCATGCCTTCTACATCCTTGTAATATTCCACGGTAGCCGTTGCCTTGCTGCCGTCATCCACATGTGCGTAGAAGTCAATACTGTCTAACAGTTCTGCTCCGTCCGCATTGCGGTTCGCTGTAAATACCGCAGCTACAGCCTGGGCCTCGCACGGCGCTCCCGCCAGTACCCCGTCTCCGTTCCGATAGGTGTTTACCGTTCCCTGTCCTGCCCAGACAGTCGTCGGCCATTCCACCATCGTCACAATCAGGCATACTGTCAGCATAAACGCCGAAATTCTCTTGCATACATCCTTGTACATACGCGCCATCTCCTTTGATCTATCCCTTTAGCGTTCGTCCCATTTTATGAAACTCTAAATTATACCTTATCTATTTTATCGACATCTTTTCACGGTTCTTTAACATCTTTTCAAAAAAAACGAGGCAGCCATACATTATCTGGCCGCCCCATTCTGTAATGCAGATATAATCTGCGCTTTATTCTTCTGTATCCTCGGACTCTTCCGGCACATTCTCCTCTAATGCGTAATTCTCATCTGCCACATCAGTGTCATCAAAATCGTCGAAATCATCGAATGCAATCTCCTCGTTCTCATCAATATCCGAGCTCAGCTTGATATTGCGGTATCTCTTCATACCGGTACCAGCCGGAATCAGCTTACCAATGATAACGTTCTCCTTCATACCAATGAGCGGATCAACCTTACCCTTGATGGCAGCTTCCGTCAGAACCTTTGTGGTCTCCTGGAAGGATGCTGCTGACAGGAAGGAGTTGGTTGCAAGAGAAGCCTTTGTGATACCAAGCAGTACCTGCTTGCCTTCTGCAAGCTCCTTGCCCTCTTTCTCCAGAAGCTCATTTGTATCCTCGAAGTCAAGCGTATCTACTAATGTTCCCGGAAGCATGTCGGAATCTCCGTTTGTCTCCACGCGGACTTTCTGCAGCATCTGGCGCACGATCACCTCGATATGCTTATCGTTGATCTCAACACCCTGCAGACGGTATACACGCTGTACTTCGCGAAGCATGTAATCCTGAACGGCACGCACACCCTTGATCTTTAAGATATCATGCGGGTTGACAGAACCTTCTGTCAGCTCGTCGCCGGCCTCTAAGACTGCACCGTCCATAACCTTGATTCTGGAACCGTAAGGAATCAGATATGCCTTGCTCTCTCCAGTCTCATTGTTCGTCACAACGATCTCACGCTTCTTCTTGGTATCTTTGATATTGGCAACACCGCTGAACTCGGTAATGATCGCAAGTCCCTTCGGCTTTCTTGCCTCAAAAATTTCCTCGACACGCGGAAGACCCTGTGTAATATCGGTACCGGCAACACCACCCGTATGGAATGTACGCATGGTAAGCTGTGTACCAGGCTCACCGATGGACTGTGCCGCGATGATACCGATTGCCTCACCAACCTGTACCGCCTGACCGGTTGCCATGTTGGCGCCGTAGCACTTCGCACACACACCCATGTGGGAACGGCAGGATAATACGGTACGGATCTTCACCTTTGTAAGCGGTTCTCCGTTCTCATCCACCCCCTTGCTCATAACAAGTGCTGCGCGCTTCGGTGTAATCATATGATTTGCCTTCACGAGGACATTGCCCTCGGCATCACAGATGGTATTGCAGGAGAAACGTCCTGTAATACGCTCCTGAAGGCTCTCGATCTCTTCCTTGCCATCCATGAATGCAGTTACCCACATACCAGGGATCTCTCTGCCTGTTCCCTCACAGCAGTCAGACTCACGAACGATCATATGCTGTGATACATCTACCAGACGTCTGGTCAGGTATCCGGAATCGGCGGTACGAAGAGCGGTATCGGACATACCTTTTCGCGCTCCATGCGCAGACATGAAGTATTCCAGTACGTCAAGACCTTCACGGAAGTTGGACTTGATTGGCAGCTCGATTGTTCTACCGGTTGTATCTGCCATAAGTCCTCGCATACCAGCAAGCTGTTTGATCTGCTTATCGGAACCACGGGCTCCGGAATCCGCCATCATGAAGATGTTGTTGTACTTATCCAGTCCGGAGAGAAGTGCATGTGTCAGCTGCTCATCCGTCTCTTTCCATGTCTCTACGACTTCCTTGTAACGCTCTTCCTCTGTGATAAGACCACGCTTATACTGCTTTGTAATGCGGTCTACGGTATCCTGGGCGTCCTTGATCATCTGTGGCTTTTCCGGCGGCTCGGTCATATCGGAAATGGATACGGTCATTGCCGCCCTGGTGGAGTATTTGTAACCCATCGCCTTAACAGCATCCAGCACCTCGGCAGTTCTGGTTGCGCCGTGAATATTGATGACTTTCTCAAGGATCTGCTTATTCTGCTTCTTTGCTACGAGGAAATCGACCTCGAGCTTTAATTCATTGCCCGGAATGCTTCTGTCTACAAAGCCCAGATCCTGCGGGATAATCTCGTTGAAGATGAAACGTCCCAGCGTGGACTCTACGATTCCGGTAATCTTTTTTCCATCCGGCATGGTCTTGCTCATGCGGACTTTGATTCTGGAGTGAAGTGTTACCGCGCCATTCTCATAGGCGAGGATTGCTTCGTTGACACTCTTGAAGAATTTGCCTTCTCCCTTTGCGCCCGGTCTCTCCTGTGTCAGGTAGTAAATACCAAGCACCATATCCTGTGAAGGAACGGCTACCAGTCCACCGTCAGACGGCTTTAACAGGTTGTTCGGAGAGAGCAGCATGAAACGGCACTCTGCCTGTGCTTCCACAGAAAGCGGAAGGTGAACAGCCATCTGGTCACCATCGAAATCGGCGTTGAACGCGGTACACACAAGCGGATGAAGCTTGATTGCCTTACCCTCTACGAGGATCGGCTCGAATGCCTGAATACCGAGACGGTGCAGTGTAGGAGCACGGTTCAGCATAACCGGATGCTCTTTGATGACGTCCTCGAGCACATCCCAGACCTCAGTCTGAAGTCTCTCGACCATCTTCTTCGCACTCTTGATATTATGAGCGGTTCCGTTTGCAACGAGCTCCTTCATAACGAACGGCTTGAACAGCTCGATTGCCATTTCCTTCGGAAGACCACACTGGTAAATCTTTAACTTCGGCTCTACGCAGATAACGGAACGTCCGGAATAGTCAACACGCTTACCAAGCAGGTTCTGACGGAAACGTCCGGACTTACCTTTTAACATGTCAGACAGAGACTTGAGTGCTCTGTTACCCGGTCCTGTAACAGGACGTCCGCGGCGGCCGTTATCGATCAGGGCATCTACAGCCTCCTGAAGCATACGCTTCTCGTTGCGGACGATGATATCCGGTGCGCCAAGCTCTAAGAGTCTTCTCAGACGGTTGTTACGGTTGATGATTCTTCTGTACAGATCGTTTAAGTCGGATGTTGCAAAACGTCCGCCATCCAGCTGTACCATCGGGCGCAGATCTGGCGGAATGACCGGGATGACCGTGAGGATCATCCACTCCGGCTTGTTGCCGGACTCGCGGAATGCTTCTACAACTTCCAGTCTCTTGATGATGCGCGCGCGCTTCTGACCGGTTGCGTCTGCAAGCTCTGCCTGAAGCTCTGCGGAATCCTTCTCAAGATCGATCGCGTGTAACAGTTCCTGGATTGCCTCGGCACCCATTCCGACACGGAACGCATTGCCGTACTGCTCTCTGGCTTCCTGATATTCGCTCTCGGAAAGCACCTGCTTATACTGTAATGCCGTGTTACCGGCATCCAGTACAATGTATGATGCAAAATATAATACCTTCTCAAGAGTTCTCGGTGAGAGGTCAAGAATCAGTCCCATGCGGGACGGAATTCCCTTAAAGTACCAGATATGGGAAACCGGAGCTGCAAGCTCGATATGTCCCATACGCTCTCTACGAACGCTTGCTTTTGTAATCTCAACGCCGCATCGGTCACATACCACACCTTTGTAGCGGATCTTCTTGTATTTACCACAGTGGCATTCCCAGTCCTTGCTCGGTCCGAAAATCTTTTCACAGAACAGACCATCCTTCTCAGGCTTTAATGTTCTGTAGTTGATCGTCTCAGGCTTCTTAACCTCGCCTCTGGACCACTCATGAATCTTCTCCGGTGATGCCAAACCGATCTTAATGGCATCGAAAGAGATAGACTGGCCTGTTGCCTCTTTATTCATTGTCTCTGGCATTTATGACACTCCCTTCTATCTATTCTTCGTCAAGAACGTCGTCTGATGACTCATCAAAAAACTCAGAATCGTCTTCATCCTCTTCCTCATCTTCTACGTCTACCAGTTCCTCGTTCTCTGTATCAAACTGCTTCTGGGAGAATCCCATCTTTGCAAAGGACTCGCTGTCTTCAAATGCAAAATCCTTATCGCCGGAAATGATAGAATTTAAATCGGTATTACCGTACTCACTGGTCTCCATGAGTTCTACTTCGTTGCGGTTCTCATCGAGCACTTTGACATCCAGTCCGAGGGACTGCAGCTCTTTTAAGAGAACCTTGAAGGACTCCGGAATACCCGGCTCAGGGATATTGTCACCCTTGATGATCGCCTCGTAAGTCTTCACACGTCCGACCACGTCATCGGACTTCACTGTCAGGATCTCCTGTAAGGTATAAGATGCACCGTAAGCCTCGAGTGCCCATACCTCCATCTCTCCGAAACGCTGTCCACCGAACTGTGCCTTACCACCTAACGGCTGCTGCGTTACTAAGGAGTAAGGACCGGTAGAACGTGCATGGATCTTATCGTCTACCAGGTGATGCAGCTTCAGGTAATGCATGTGTCCGATTGTAACCGGTGAATCAAACGGCTCTCCGGTACGTCCGTCACGAAGCTGTACCTTTCCGTCACGGGAAATCGGCACGCCCTTCCACAGTGCCCTGTGTGCGCGGTTGTCATACAGGTACTTCATGACTTCCTCGTTCAGTGTGTCTTTATATTTTGCTTCAAAGTCTTCCCACTCGAAGTTGACGTAATCATTGGCAAGCTCCAGCGTATCCTGGATATCAATCTCCTTCGCACCGTCGAATACCGGTGTCTCGATGTTGAAGCCAAGTGCCTTCGCAGCAAGGCTTAAGTGAATCTCGAGGACCTGACCGATGTTCATACGGGACGGCACACCCAACGGGTTCAGCACGATGTCAAGCGGGCGGCCATTCGGAAGGAACGGCATATCCTCTACCGGAAGTACACGGGAAACGACACCCTTGTTACCGTGACGACCTGCCATCTTATCACCGACGGAGATCTTTCTCTTCTGTGCAATGTAAATGCGGACTGCCTGATTCACGCCCGGAGACAGCTCGTCGCCGTTCTCTCTTGTGAATACCTTTGCATCCACGATGATACCGTACTCGCCGTGCGGCACCTTCAAGGAAGTGTCACGCACTTCTCTTGCCTTCTCGCCGAAGATTGCGCGGAGCAGCCTCTCCTCGGCTGTCAGCTCAGTCTCTCCCTTCGGAGTTACCTTTCCGACTAAGATATCACCGGCGCGAACCTCCGCACCGATACGGATAATACCTCTCTCATCGAGATCCTTCAACGCGTCGTCGCCGACACCCGGAACATCTCTCGTGATCTCTTCCGGTCCGAGCTTCGTGTCACGCGCTTCTGCTTCATACTCCTCAATATGGATAGATGTATAAACATCATCCTGTACCAGACGCTCGCTCAAAAGAACGGCATCCTCGTAGTTGTAACCTTCCCAGGTCATGAATCCGATCAGCGGGTTCTTACCGAGTGCCAACTCACCGTTTGCGGTGGAAGGACCGTCTGCGATCACTTCGCCAACCTCCACGCGGTCGCCCTTAAACACGATCGGCTTCTGGTTGTAGCAGTTGGACTGGTTACTTCTGGAGAACTTCGTCAGCTTGTATACATCTCTGCCGCCCTCGTCATTCTTGATGATGATCTGGTTGGACTCAGAGCTCTCAACAACACCGGCTTTTTTCGCCACAACACACACACCGGAGTCTACCGCTGCCTTCGTCTCCATACCGGTACCGACTACCGGCGCCTCTGTGGTCAGAAGCGGCACTGCCTGACGCTGCATGTTGGATCCCATGAGTGCACGGTTTGCATCGTCGTTCTGCAGGAACGGAATGGATGCGGTAGCGACGGAGAACACCATCTTCGGGGAGACGTCCATGTAATCAAACATGGTCTTCTCATATTCCTGTGTCTCATCCAGATAACGGCCGGATACGGAGTTACGGACGAAATGTCCTTCCTCATCCAGTGCCTCATTCGCCTGTGCTACATGGTAGTTATCCTCTTCGTCTGCGGTCATGTAGACAACTTCGTCTGTGACACGCGGATTCTTAGGATCGGATTTATCGATCTTACGGTACGGAGCCTCAATAAATCCGTACTCGTTGATTCTTGCATAGCTTGCCAGAGAGTTGATCAGACCGATGTTCGGTCCCTCAGGCGTCTCGATCGGGCACATTCTTCCGTAGTGGGAGTAATGTACATCTCGCACCTCGAATCCTGCACGGTCTCTGGACAGACCACCCGGTCCCAATGCGGAAAGACGTCTCTTGTGTGTCAGCTCTGACAGCGGGTTGTTCTGATCCATAAACTGGGACAGCTGGGAAGATCCGAAGAACTCTTTTACAGCTGCGGTTACCGGCTTAATGTTGATCAGGCTCTGCGGGGAAATACCGTCCAGATCCAGGGTGGTCATTCTCTCACGGACCACTCTCTCCAGTCTGGAAAGACCGATACGGTACTGGTTCTGTAACAGTTCTCCGACCGCACGGATACGTCTGTTACCCAGATGATCGATATCGTCATCATGACCGATGCCGTACTCCAGATGCATGTTATAGTTGATGGATGCAAAAATATCATCCTTGGTAATATGCTTCGGAATCAGGTCATGCACATTCTTGTGAATGGCCTCTTTTAAATCCTCCACGTCCGGATATTCATCCATGAGCTGCTTTAATACCGGATAGTACACGAGCTCTGTGATGCCGAGATCCTTCGGGTTGCAGTCCACATAATGTCTCAGATCTACCATCATGGAAGACAGCACCTTGATATTTCTGGTCTCGCCCTGAATCCATACATACGGAACAGCCGCGTTCTGAATATCATCCGCCAGGGATCTTGTCACTTCGGTTCCTGCCTCGGCGATGATCTCGCCTGTGGACACATCGACAACATCCTCTGCCAGAACATGTCCGTTGATACGGTTGCGCAGCATTAACTTCTTATTAAACTTATAGCGTCCGACCTTTGCAAGATCATATCTTCTCGGGTCAAAAAACATAGCAGAAATAAGGCTCTCCGCACTCTCAACTGTCAGCGGCTCGCCTGGTCTGATTTTCTTATATAATTCCAGAAGTCCCTCTTCGTAGTTGGTTGCCACATCCTTGCCGAAACTTGCAAGAATCTTCGGCTCCTCACCGAACAGGTCTACGATCTCCTGGTTGCTTCCGACGCCAAGTGCACGGATCAATACCGTGATCGGCACCTTTCTGGTTCTATCTACACGGACATAAAATACGTCATTGGAGTCTGTCTCATACTCTAACCACGCACCACGGTTAGGGATGACAGTACAGGAATACAACTTTTTACCCACTTTATCGTGAGCGATTCCATAGTAGATACCCGGGGAACGCACCAGCTGGCTGACGATAACACGCTCTGCGCCGTTGATCACGAAAGTACCGGTCTCTGTCATCAAAGGAAGGTCGCCCATGAAAATCTCATGCTCATTGATCTCGTCAGTCTCCTTGTTGTGAAGTCTGACCTTGACCTTCAAAGGTGCCGCATAAGTTGCATCTCTTTCTTTGCACTCCGGAATTGTGTACTTTACATCGTCCTCACACAATGTAAAATCTACAAACTCCAGGCTCAGATGACCGCTGTAATCAGCGATTGGAGAGATATCATCGAAAACTTCTTTCAGGCCCTCGCTTAAGAACCACTGATAGGAGTCTTTCTGGACTTCTATCAGATTCGGCATTTCCAATACCTCTTTCTGTCTCGAGTAACTCATACGTATGCCCTTTCCAGCTTTCACTGGACGTATTCTGTTTTTCTCCATTGACGTTTCACCTCTCGTTTTTATTTACACTAAGCCGCCCCAAAAGTGGCAGCAACTGTCTCAATCCACCGTAACCACAAGATACGGTATAGGCACATCCGGCGGCATACAACGCGAAAAGCGCGCAATAAGCCCAATGCACCACAATAGTGCAACGTATATGATAGCACAATAGCAAGTGCCGCGTCAAGGATTTTTTAAAATATTTATTTCTTCTCCGTGAGTACGCAAAAAACGACGAAGGAAAGTTCTAAAGCCTTCGCTCCGCCGTTCGCCACCGCTTATGAGACAAGAAAATTTGCCGCCGCGCGGGTCCTCTGTTCCATCTGTTTTTTCTGCATAAAAAATGCATATTGCTGCAGGGTCTGCTTCTTTTTCTGTTCGGATACCGCCTGTCCGTAATCCAGATCCTCGAGCCGGCTTTTTCCTGCCGTTACATTCAGCCTGGTGTTGGTACTGTAGCGGTATGCATACTCCAGTGCATTGCTCTGTGCGCCCATACCGCTGCGCCCTGCACTCACTCTGGCAAGTGCATCATCCACCTGCGTCAGATCAAAATCTTTCGTCACATCAAAATCCGCAATCCCAAGTGCCTGTAATGTGGCATCTGCAGTCGTAATCTTCATTCCGTTGCCGGTGGCATCCGTCATGATATTGTACTTCTGCGACGTGCCATCCAGAAGCGGCTTCGTGTTAAAGCTTGTCTGTTTTGCAATATCTGAAATGCCCTGCTTATACTGCTCGATCTGCGCCTGAATACTTGTCCGCTCCGCATCTGTGATCGTCACCGTATTGGACGCCCGAACACCAAGTTCACGGATCTTCTGAAGATAATCCGTAATCCCGCTCATTGCGCCATCCGCCACATTCAGCATATCTTTTGCCGCGCCAATGTTGTTCTCCCCGACCTTATAGCTTCTGGTCTGCGTCTCCTGCTTCTGGATGATCGCAAGCTCCGCCGCACCGTCTGCCGCCCGGTTCACTTTTTTGCCGCTTGCAAATTTCCCGTAATCTGCATAAGATGTGCTGCTTCGCTGCATCGAAGTAATACCGTTCATAAAAGCCTCCTTTCTGTTCTCAAGTTCCGCTGCTCTTCCTGTCCGCCTTTTCTATTTTCTTTATAACACACAATACCGCTACTCTTCAAGTATCTCCTGAATGTAATACCGGCTTTGTTTTGCGAGATCGACAAAAGTGTCCCCCACCTGCACAAGCGGACATGACAGCTTATATTTGTTAATCATGACCACTCTTCCCATCCTGCCATCATTCAGGATCACGTTGCGCTGGATCATCGTCTCGGCAATCCGCTTCAGAAATGTCATCAGATAGTTGGCGTCCAGACGGTTATACCCCTCATCCTCCATCTTCTTGATCGCTTCAAATGCCGAGATGCCCGCTTTATCTCCCTGACGCATCGTAAGGGCATCGTAAGTATCTGCCACCGCAAGAATTCTGGAAATCCAGTTGATGTTATCCCCCATTACCTGCAGTGGGAACCCGCTTCCATTCACGCGCTCGTGGTGCGTCAGAACCGCCTGTTTAATCCGCTGGTCTATGTTCATCTTCTTAATAAGGTTGTATCCGCTCACGACATGTTTCTCATATCGTTCCGTCTCGTATTCTTGCAGAAATTCCGTCTGTTCCTGCCCGTCCTTCCAGAGTTCAAGAAATCCAATGTCATGAAGCAGCCCCGCCGCCATGACCTCCTCCATCTCCGCCTCAGTGCATCCGCTCCACCGTGCAAGAAGCTGTCCAAAAAGCGCCACGTTAATGGTATGTGCGTACAGACCTGACTGCTGTTTTTTCATATGAAGCAGCATGTCCGCAAGATCTGTATCATCATCTGCTTTTTTCAGCAGTCCGTTCAGCGGCTCCAGCAGCATGGAAATGTTCACATCCTTACTCCGGTATACAATATCTTTCAGTTCTTCCGAAATCGACTGTTCGGCAACCGAGAACTCTGCCTGGAACTCTTTCAGATGCTGTTCCTTCGCCGGCGCACTCTGTTCCTGCTGTTCCGGGCGTTCTTTCCTGCCCGTCGGATATTCCACCATCACACTGTCCACAAAATGTCTGGTCAGCAGCGCGACGACGTCCTTCGTGACGACCGCTCCGTCCGGCACAATCACCGCCCCTGTCTTTGAAAACACATCCTCTTTTATCATCATTCCCTCCCGCAGGCGGTTGACCGACATCCTCAAACACGGCATGGTATCTTCTCCTCTTTCCCGTACTTTCATCCTCTGGAAAAGTACTATTTTCCTATAAAGTCTGTTAGTACTATCATATACCAAGTATTTTCTTTTGGGAAGTAGGGAATTTATTTTCCCGTACCGGCGACAGCCGCTACGGGAGCCCGCTGTCCGGCAGAGCCGGCCAGCACGCGGCTGTCACCGCATAGAAGCAGAGCAAATAAGCAAATCGCGCATGCTGCGGGAAGCATTCTGTCCGGCAGAGCCGGCCAGCACGCGGCTGTCGCCGCATATAAGCAGAGCAAATAAGCAAATCGCGTATGCTGCGGGAAGCATTCTGTCCGGCAGAGCCGGCCAGCACGCGGCTGTCGCCGCGCATAAGCAGAAACGGAGCCATGGCAGGAAATAAATTTCCACCATGGCTCCGTTTCCGCTTATATGCTTCTCGTAGCTTACGCGATTATTTTAAAGTAACCTTTGCGCCCTCAGCCTCAAGTTTAGCCTTGATGTCGTCAGCGGTTGCCTTGTCAGCAGCCTCTTTGAGAACCTTAGGAGCTCCATCAACGAGATCCTTAGCTTCCTTTAAGCCTAAGCCAGTTGCCTCACGAACAACCTTGATAACCTTAACCTTGTTCGGACCAACCTCTGTTAACTCAACGTCGAACTCAGTCTTCTCTTCTGCTGCTGCGCCGTCACCAGCACCTGCTGCTGCAACTACAACGCCTGCTGCTGCAGATACGCCGAACTCTTCCTCGCAAGCCTTTACTAAGTCGTTTAACTCTAATACACTTAACTCTTTGATAGCATCAATAAATTCTGCTGTTGTCATCTTTGCCATGATTATTTTCCTCCATTTAATATTGAGATTGTATCACGATGATACGTTTTCTGCCTGCAGATCCCTGCGGCTTTTTCACTACATTCGATCCGGATTATTCTGCCGGAGTCTCTGCTGCTTCTGCTGCAGGAGCTTCCTCTGCCGGAGCAGCCTCTACTGCCGCGTCAGCTGCACCGCCCTTTTCTGCGATCTGATTAAGAACGCGGGCAAGATTGGTAATCGGAGACTGTAAGCTTCCAAGTAACTTGGAAAGAAGAACTTCTCTTGACGGAATCGAAGAGATTGCCTTCATGCCTGCCTCGTCATAGAAGTTACCCTCAACTACGCCGGCTTTTACTTCAAGAGCCGGAGCTTTCTTAGCGAAATCTGCTAATACTCTTGCCGGAGCTGTTGCGTCTGTCGTAGAAATTGCGAATGCATTCGGTCCCTCAAGAACGTCTCTTAAGCTCTCGAACTGTGTTCCCTCTACGGCACGGCTTACTAATGTGTTCTTATATACTTTATAAGTAACACCAGCTTCTCTTAATGCTTTACGTAACTGAGTATCCTCTGCAACGGTAAGTCCACGGTAATCAACGACTACAACAGACTGCGCATCTTTGATGTTTTCAGAAATTTCCTGTACGATAGGCTGTTTTAATTCTACCTTTGCCACGAATCGTGCACCTCCTTTTTAGATTTTACGCATATAACAAATCCGAAAGGATATAAAAATCCCTCTCTGCCTGGACAGAGAGGGATCAGAATCTCATTCTCAATGATTGCTCATGAAAGTCCCTCGGCAGGCTCTATGATTACGCCTTGCGGCACCTGCTGTCTTCGGCCATTATATGCAATCCACAGATGTGGATCTGCCACTGCTGTGGCATCTGTCTCATGTGAGACGACTGCATCCGTACGGACGCACCGCGTTACAACGCTTCTGCATTATAACACTGTATATTGCGGCTGTCAACACTTTTCGCCAACAACACAAACTAGTTTGTGATCTTGGTTACGTTTAACTTAACGCCAGGTCCCATGGTAGATGTAAGAGTTGCGCTCTTTACATACTGACCTTTTAAGCTGGACGGTTTCGCTTTGTTGATAGCACCCATAAGGGTCTGGAAGTTGTCGCTTAACTGCTCCTCAGTGAAAGAAGCTTTTCCTACTGGCACGTGGATAATGTTGGTCTTGTCCAATCTGTACTCAATCTTACCAGCTTTGATGTCGTTGATAGCCTTGGTAACATCCATTGTAACAGTTCCAGCCTTCGGGTTTGGCATTAAGCCCTTCGGTCCAAGTACACGACCGAGACGTCCAACAACGCCCATCATGTCAGGTGTAGCAACGATCACATCAAAGTCTAACCAACCCTCGTTCTGGATCTTCGGAACTAACTCCTCGCCTCCAACGTAGTCAGCGCCTGCTGCCTGTGCCTCATCTAACTTTACGCCCTTTGCGAATACTAAAACTTTTACAGTCTTACCTGTTCCGTGCGGCAGTACAACTGCGCCACGGATCTGCTGCTCTGCATGACGTCCATCACAACCGGTCTTGATATGAAGCTCGATTGTCTCATCAAACTTCGCTGTAGCGTTCTTTTTTACTAAGCTGATTGCCTCAGCAACATCGTACTGATTCGCCTTGTCAAAAGACTTTACAGCGTCCTGATATTTCTTTCCTCTTTTCATGAATATAAACCTCCTGGTGGTAGTATCGGGAGAGGACCCTCCCACTATATCGTTCCATAAGAACACCGCCGGTGCTCTCTGATGCATTACACTCTCGTGTCTTACTGCTCTACGTTAACGCCCATACTTCTTGCAGTTCCTGCGATCATGCTCATAGCTGCCTCTAAGGATGCTGCGTTTAAGTCTGGCATCTTTAACTCTGCGATCTCCTGTAATTTTGCCTTGGAGAGAGTTGCAACCTTATCCTTGTTCGGTGTGGAAGAACCGGACTTGATGTTGCAAGCTTTCTTGATCAGTACCGGAGCAGGCGGAGTCTTTGTAACGAAGCTGAAGCTTCTGTCTGCGTATACAGTGATTACTACAGGGATGATTAAATCGCCCTGATCCGCTGTTCTGGCGTTGAACTGCTTTGTAAACTCAACAATGTTCACACCGTGCTGTCCAAGTGCAGGTCCGACTGGAGGAGCTGGTGTAGCCTTGCCAGCAGGAATCTGCAATTTGATATATCCTTCTACTTTCTTTGCCATTGGAATTGCCTCCTTAATTCATTCTTTCCTGATTAGGATTGCTCGCTTAATTTGCAAGCTTTACATCTGCGAAACTTATTTCTACCGGCGTTTCGCGGCCGAAAAGCTCAACATTGATGGTCACGCTCTGCTTGCCAGGATTCATCGCCTGAATCACGCCGATGGTATCTTTCCAGACTCCTCCGGTGACAACTACGGTGTCTCCCTCAGCAAAATCAACCTCAATGTTCTCTGTCTTGATCCCAAGCGGTCTCATTTCCATATCGGTAAGCGGTACCGGCTTCGATCCCGGACCAACAAATCCGGTAACACCACGGGTATTTCTGACAACGTACCAAGTGTCATCATTCATAACCATATTGATAAGCACGTATCCCGGAAACATCTTCTTTGATACGGATTTCTTTGCGCCGTTCTTCAGCTCAACGACCTCCTGCATCGGTACGCGGACCTCTAAGATCTGGTCTTCCAGATGCCGGTTCTCAATTGTCTTGTCAATGTTCGCTTTTACCTTATTCTCATATCCTGAGTAGGTATGAACTACATACCAGTGTGCCTCTGCCATAAATCACCTATGCCTCCATTAAAAACTTAAACCAACAAGGAAATCAACGCCATACTGAATCACAAAATCCAGAAGCGCGATCACAAGACCCATTACTACGGAAACAGCAACAACGGCTGCTGTCTGTCTTGCAAGTGATTTGTTGTCCGGCCAAATGATCTTTTTGAATTCAGCCGACAGGCCGCTAAAAAAGCTCTCTTTCTGAGCAGCTTTGTTCTCGGTTTCTCCCATTTTCTCACTCCTTTGCCCAAAAGCCTATTTGGTTTCCTTGTGTAATGTATGAGTCTTGCAGAATCTACAATACTTCTTGGTTTCCATTCTGTCCGGATGAGCTTTCTTGTCCTTTGTCGTGTTGTAATTACGATTCTTACACTCAGTACATGCCAATGTTATTTTCGTGCGCACAACTTCCACCTCCATTAAAATTCTTTGTGCTTTTCTTATGTCTTTTGTTCCCTGCGACCGGGCTTAGGTTCCCCTCAGGAAAGGAGTCCTAAAAAAAGGCATAAAAAAAAGACCTACTTCCATCGCTAGTCTAATATATCACAATCAATATGGAGCGTCAACCACTTTTTTAAACTCGTGCAACGAATTTATTTTAGCACTACATATAGTGTGCCGCAAGTCTTTTTTCTGATTTTACAAATCTATGGCGTAATTTTTATTTTTACTGTAAATATTTTATATCTATTTACCGATAAAAATTATTAGAAGTATATCTATTGTGCATTTAAAAATACAGTTTCATTATATATAAGCAGGAAGCAATATAAACGGATTTATATCCCTGCATATGCGAAGGCATATGATTTCATGGAAGAAAGGAGGGATTCCAATGGCAGTCATCGACAGTGCCTATCAGTATTACCTGAGCACTTATGCCGGTTCCGGCATGTCTCGCTACGACACGCACAAAAAAAGCCAGCTGCGCGCCGTATACAATAATATTGTCAAAGTTAATAAAGATTCCCCCCTTTACAAAATCAATTTCACCAGGGATACCGGCCGTTTTGCCATCGACATCAAGGAGCAGGCCCGCTCGATCGAGAATTTTATCGCAGCGCTTTCAAACAATGCTCCGGACGACAATGCGGAACACGCTTTTTCCCGGAAGATAGCACAGTCTTCCGATGAGGACGCTGTGAGTGTGCAGTACATCGGCTCGAACATGGACGCGGACAACTCCAAGCAGTTCGATATAACGGTAGAACGTCTCGCCACACCGCAGGTCAACCGCGGCGTGTATCTTGCCCCGGGCGCAAGTGACTTTGTGCCAGGCAATTACAGCTTCGACCTGAACACCAACTTAAGCTCTTATGAATTCCAGTACACGATCAGCGGCAGGGACACCAACGAGACCGTGCAGCGCAAGATCATGCGGCTGATCAATAATGCCAATATCGGCTTAAACGCCACACTGGTCTCCAACGACCGCGGACAGAATGCGCTTTCCATCACGTCGCAGCAGACCGGTCTCGGCGATAGCGAGCAGTACCTGTTTGAGATTATGCCGGCGCCGGACAGTGGTTCCATACGCGCCATGCGCACGCTCGGCATCAACGACGTCACGGAAATGCCGGTCAATTCGCTCTTTTTGTTAAACGGTACCGAACATTCGTCGCTGTCCAACACATTTACTGTCAACAACGCTTTTGAACTGACGCTGAAAGCCCCCAGTGCCGACGGGGAATCCGCAACGATCGGCTTCAAAGCGGATACGGATGCGGTCGCAGACAATGTGCAGTCGCTGGTCAACGTCTACAACAACATGATCCAGCTCGGTCACAATTACCACGGCAGTCAGGAGTCCGGCAAGCTTCTCCACGATATGGAGAGCGTTGCAAAGTCCTATTTCAACGAGTTGGAATCCATCGGGCTGAATCTGCAGCAGGACGGATCGATCCAGATTGACAAGAACCTGTTGACCGACGCCGTTTCCGCACCGGACGCACGCGAAAGTTTTCGTACCCTGAACAATTTCAAAAACGGTCTTCAACGCAAAGCCACCCAGGCTTCCATCGACCCGATCAGCTATGTCAGCAAAGTTCTGATTGCCTACAAGAATCCGGGGCACAATTTTGCGGCGGCTTATCACTCTTCGGTGTATTCCGGCCTGATGCTTGATACCTATTGTTAAAAGGAATTGCCGCAATAAGCGTAATCCTCTTTGGGGTGATAAGTAATATTACAGAAATACCAGAGAACAAAAAAGTTCCAGAATAAACAGACGGCGGCAAATCTTTGAAGCAAAATTCACGTATTTCTTCCATGCCGTGGCTGGCATCCCATTCCGTGTCTTGGCCACGTTTGGGCACTCACGGAGTGTGTCCGACAAGCCGCAGACAATGAGCGGACTTTCTGGTGTCCCTAATGGCACCTCTTCACAGACAATATAAAACCGCGCGAACCGA
>QWCE01001907.1_pt1 | contig 28424 bp, 26 predicted proteins | sample 1972531 | NCBI WGS metagenome assembly QWCE01 (sample SAMN09866716, study PRJNA288562) | Human gut metagenome isolate term4_stool, whole genome shotgun sequencing... | reverse complement strand
ATCGCGAACCTTAGTACTGCTGCGTGCGAGTCGTAGCGCGAGCGTGCCTGCACCATCATGCCACCTTCGAAGCACCGGATTCATAACATTCAGGCATGCTCCCACATCAGCCGGAGACTTACGCTGTAGAAGAGGAAAAATCTAACGTATATTTTAGCATGATTTGCAAGAAGAATCCATGTGGACGGTTGCATATTTGGCAAAATGATTTTATAATGGGGAAAATTGTGCGTGTAATAAGCGACAGAAAAGGAAACGGTACAGAAGATGAGATTTGTGATACAACGGGTGACAAGTGCAAGAGTGACGATTGAGGAGTGCGTAGCCGGACAGATTGCGGATGGATTTTTAGTATTGATTGGAGTGGCAGATTCGGATACAAAGGAGATTGCTGACAAGATGATCCGGAAGATGCTGGGTATGCGTATCTTCGCAGATGAACAGGGGAAGACGAACTTGAGTCTGGCAGATGTGAATGGACAGCTTTTGCTGGTATCGCAGTTTACGCTATATGCAGATTGTAAGAAGGGTAACCGCCCATCCTTTATTAAGGCGGGTAAGCCGGATATGGCAAATGCAATGTATGAATATATCATTTCGGAGTGCCGCAAACAGATTCCGGTCGTTGAGACAGGCGAATTTGGCGCAGATATGAAGGTTGAATTATTAAATGATGGACCATTTACCATTTTATTGGATAGTGATGAGATCTGTTAAAGATCGGGTGGATGAGTTGGAAAGGAGAAGCCGTAAGGGTATACGATTATGACAAAAGAACAATTTCAAACATTGCTGAAACAGAAAATTATTGTGTTAGATGGAGCAACGGGAACCAATCTGCAAAAGGCAGGAATGCCAACGGGTGTGTGTCCGGAACAGTGGATCTTGGAACATCCGCAGGTACTGGTTGATCTGCAGGCGGGTTATATTAATGCCGGGACGAATATTGTATATGCACCGACATTTTCCGGCAACCGGATTAAGTTAGAAGAGTATGGACTGCAGGATCAGTTGGAATATATCAATACCCGTTTGGTAGAACTTTCCAAAGAAGCGGTAGCTAAGACAGGATATCGTGCATATATTGCGGGTAATCTTACGATGACGGGAAGACAGTTGTATCCAATCGGTAATTTACAGCTAGAGGAATTGATCGACGTCTATAAGGAGCAGATTCGGTGTCTGGTAAAGGCAGGTGTGGATCTGTTGGTAGTAGAGACTATGATGAGTTTGGCGGAAGCGAGAGCTGCATTGATTGCAGCAAAGGAGACTTGTGATCTGCCGGTGATCATCAGTATGACATATAATGAAGATGGCAGAACGCTTTATGGGACCGATCCTAGGACGGCAGTCATTGTGCTGCAAAGTCTTGGCGCAGATGCGATTGGTATCAATTGTTCCACCGGACCGAAGGAAATGATCTGCCTTGTGGAGCAGATGAAAGAATATGCGAATGTTCCGATTCTTGCAAAACCAAATGCAGGTATGCCGGAATTGGTAGATGGGGAGACAGTCTATGCGATGACACCGGAAGAATTTGCCGGATATGGAAGACAGTTAGTGGAAGCAGGAGCCGGAATCATCGGCGGCTGTTGTGGCACGACCAAGGAACATATTACGGCGTTGGCACAGACAGTTCGATTGATGGATGTACCGAAGGTTTCTATGGAGAAAAAACGTGTTCTGGCATCAGAAAGACAGATGTTAGAGATTGACGTTGATGGTCCGTTTCTTGTTGTCGGAGAGCGAATCAATCCGACCGGCAAGAAGAAATTACAGGAACAGTTAAGACAGGACAATCTGGATCTGGTTGTGCAGATGGCAGAGGAACAGGAGGAAAAAGGAGCTTCTATCTTAGATATTAACGTGGGAATGAATGGGATTGATGAAGATGCCATGATGCAGAAGGTACTTTATGAGGTGACGGGGACGACGAATCTGCCATTGTGCATTGACTCTTCTTATGTGGAAGTCATTGAGCATGCGCTTCGTATCTATCCGGGACGTGCATTGATCAACTCGATTTCGTTGGAGTCTGAGAAGTTTGAAAAACTGATGCCGATTGCAAGAAAATATGGTGCAATGTTCATTTTACTTCCGTTGTCAGATGAGGGGCTGCCAAAGGATATAGAAGAAAAGAAGAAGATCATTCATACGATTTATGAACGTGCTATGGAACTTGGATTTACTAAAGAGGATATTGTGGTAGATGGTCTGGTGGCAACGGTTGGGGCTAATCGTAATGCGGCGATAGAGACGATGGAGACGATCGCATATTGTAAGGGACAGATGCAGTTGGCTACTATTTGTGGATTGTCGAACATTTCTTTTGGACTTCCGGAACGCGGATTTGTAAATACGGCATTTTTAACGATGGCAATTGCAAAGGGACTTACAATGGCAATTGCAAATCCATCACAAGATCTTTTGATGAATGCAGCGTTCGCATCAGATCTGTTATTGAATAAGGAAGGTTCAGATGTCCGTTATATCGAGAATGTCAAGTCGCTGACAATGGCAGCGGGCGGAAATGCCGACAAATCGGGAACAGCAGCAAAGGCAGAGGAGAACAGTGCAGGAAACAGCAATCATTCCAAGTTATTTGAGAATGTATTGAAGGGAAATAAGCGTACGATGATAGATGATGTGAAGGAATTTCTGGCGCAGGGAAATGAACCGCAGTCGATCATTGAAGAACATTTGATTCCTGCGATCAATCAAGTGGGAGTGTTGTTTGATCAGAAAAAGTATTTTCTTCCACAGCTGATCTCTTCCGCAGAGGCAATGGAGACGGCAATCTCTTATGTGGAACCTATGCTTCCAAGAGCAGAGGGTGGCAGCATGGCTACGATCGTGGTGGCAACAGTAGAGGGTGATATTCATGACATTGGTAAGAATCTGGTTGTACTAATGCTTAAGAATTATGGTTATAATGTCATTGATTTGGGCAAAGATGTGCCGAAGGAAGAGATTGTGGCAACTGCAATCAGGGAACACGCAGCCATTATTGGATTATCTGCACTTATGACGACTACCATGATGCGGATGAAAGATGTAGTGGAATATGCAAAAGAACAGAACTGCACCGCAAAGATCATTATAGGGGGAGCGGTAATCACACAAAGTTTTGCAGATGAGATTGGGGCAGATGGATATTCAAAGGATGCTGCGGAGGCATGTCGTGTAGTAGAGAGGCTGTTAACTGAGTAGAAGTTTGCAGAATTATATATTAATTTTCCGTATGAAAATCATAGGTGAATGTAGTGCAAGAATTACATGAAAAATATTTATGCGTGTATAACATACATGAAATTCGGGTGAAAATGTTTGACATGATATCGATTAGTTGCTACAATACCCTTAGTTGTGTGAAGAGGCATTTTATTTAGAATGCGCTCGGGAGAGAAAGGTGGAATGAAATTGAAGAAGATGGTATTATCCCTGTTGGTTGACAATACATCGGGTGTATTGAGTCGTGTATCGGGATTGTTCAGTAGAAGAGGATATAATATTGATAGTTTATCGGTTGGTGTGACAGAGAATCCAAAGTATTCCCGTATGACGGTTGCTGTAAGTGGTGATGATCTGACCTTGGATCAGATTGCCAAGCAGCTTAACAAGTTAGAGGATGTTGTGAACATCACAGAACTTAAGGATGGTCAGTCTGTATGCAGAGAACTGGTTTTGGTCAAAGTGAAGACGAACCGGGAAGAGAAGCAACAGATTATTGCGATTACGGATGTGTTCCGTGCGAAGATTGTAGATGTTTCAATTGAATCACTGATGATTGAATTGACAGGTAATGCGAATAAGATTGAAGCGTTTATTGGCTTGTTGGATGGATTTGAGATTGAATCTATCGTAAGAACCGGTTTGACCGGATTAACCAGGGGTAGTGCTGATTTGTAAGGATCAGTGATACATAAATTATTATTTAGGAGGAACTGGAAAATGGCACAAGCAAGAATATTTTACCAGGAAGATTGTAACTTATCATTATTAGATGGCAAGACTATCGCAGTCATCGGTTACGGTAGCCAGGGTCACGCACATGCATTGAATGCAAAGGAGTCAGGTTGCCACGTTATTATTGGTTTGTACGAGGGCAGCAAATCATGGGCAAAGGCAGAAGCTCAGGGATTTGAGGTTTATACAGCAGCTGAGGCAGCTAAGAAGGCAGACATCATTATGATCCTGATCAATGATGAATTGCAGGCTGATATGTATAAGAAAGATATTGAGCCAAACTTAGAGGCGGGCAACATGTTAATGTTTGCTCATGGTTTCAACATTCATTTCGGATGTATTGTACCACCTAAGGATGTTGATGTAACAATGATCGCACCTAAGGCTCCGGGACATACTGTACGTTCTGAGTATCAGGCAGGTAAAGGTACACCATGTTTGATCGCTGTAGAGCAGGATGCAACCGGTCAGGCTCAGGAGATTGCATTGGCATACGCTTTAGCAATCGGTGGAGCAAGAGCTGGTGTATTGGAGACAACATTCCGTACAGAGACTGAGACAGACTTATTTGGTGAGCAGGCAGTACTTTGTGGTGGTGTTTGCGCATTGATGCAGGCTGGTTTTGAGACACTTTGTGAAGCCGGTTATGATCCACGTAACGCATACTTTGAGTGTATCCATGAGATGAAGCTGATCGTAGATCTGATTTACCAGTCAGGTTTCGAAGGAATGAGATATTCAATTTCTAACACTGCTGAGTATGGTGATTATGTAACAGGACCTAAGATTGTTACAGAGGATACTAAGAAGGCAATGAAGAAGGTTCTTTCTGATATTCAGGATGGTACATTTGCAAAAGAGTTCTTGTTGGATATGTCACCTGCAGGACGTCAGGTTCACTTCAAGGCTATGAGAAAACTTGCTGCTGAGCATCCGTCAGAGATCGTTGGTAAAGAGATCCGTAAGTTGTATAGCTGGAATAATGAATCAGATAAGTTGATCAACAACTAATTTGGTTTAAGATAATGCAGATGAGGGTGCGGCTTTGTGGAAGACACGAGGCCGGCACCCTTTTCTTACAATATGGGCGGTTTTATTAGATATCTTTCCGTGAATAATAATATAAGGGAATTTATGAAGAAGAAACATGAGGAATAGAATAATGATTCGAGAATGGTGGAGTAAGTTTAGAAGGATAGGTGGAATTGTGACAGTGCTGTTTCTGGTTGTGAGTATGACAGCATGTGGAAATGGAACAAGATGGATCTTTTCATTGAATGGAGAGAAACTTTATCATACACAAGTGGATGCGTTTGGTTTTGTATACGCGATGGACCATAATATTACAAATGAAGGACAGATGGAAGAAGTTTATGAGGATGGGGACACGTATGCACAGCATTATAAGAAAGAACTGGAAGATTCCATTCTTTCCGGTGTGCTATTGCAGCAGAAGGCGAATGATGCCGGAATACAATTAAGTAAAGACCAGAAGAAAGAATGTAAGAAGAAAGCAAAAGCCTTGGTAGAAGTATATGGTAAGGAAAGGCTACAGGATAAGAAAGTAGAGCAAGGCGATATTCAGAAGGTATATGAAACGATTCGGATGGGTGAACTCTATATTGAAAGTGCCACGCAGGCTGAAGATACAGCAGACGATTCGGCAGAAAAAGATAATCGGTATGTCACTGTGTATGAAGCGTTGTTTCCGACAGTGATGTTTGACAAAGATGGAATGTTATTGTCTGATACAGATGGAGATGTACGGCAGATGTCCACATCAGAAAAGGAAAAACAGTATAACAAGGCACAGGAAATGGTGCAGAAAATAACAGATGGAGAAGAACCGGAGCGGGCGGCAGTTTCCTATGGAGATTCCGTTATAGCCACTAAAAAACATTTGAAGTATGCAGATCTGACTGCACAGTATCAGAAGGCATTGGATGGTTTGGATGAGAATGAGGTTAGCAGTGTGTTTGAAGGTACATATGGATATTATGTGATTCAATTGCTCGATAAGAATGCGGTGGAGTATGAAGAACAGGTTACGGGTTATGAAAAGCAGACAAAGTCGCAGGATGCCCGGAAAGAGATTGTAGATCAATTGTATGACTCTTATGTTGGAACAGATAAGAATTATCGGAATGACAAACGATGGGACATGATTGCAATCACGGATTACCTGCAATAGGAAGTATGTAGACCTAAGAAGTATGCCCAAAGCGATACCTCTTAGGGTGCATTTCCTGATTAGAGATTTTTTGCAATTGGATCGTACAGATCTAGTACACAGTGTTCGTCGGGAGCAAAATGCTCACAATTTAAGCAACTGGTACAATCACAGTTGACGCAGTTGGAAAGTTCACTGGTGGTTGTTTTGCAGTAAGAACTGCATCGTTTGGCAACTGCTTCATATTCTTTCTTTGAACTTCTCATTATGAAAACTCCTTTCGTTGAAAAATATATATATTTGAATCTGTCAGAATTCTACAGTACTGAAAATGACGGTAGAATCATAACATAACTATAGTATGACTTGACAATAGATATTTCATTCAGTAAAATTGAAATTAAATTTTGTTTTAGGAGGATAATTATTTGGAGCCCGACTCGAGTTTACAAATTGTTGCAATTGTTGTTTTAGTTTTATTATCTGCATTTTTTTCATCTGCGGAGACGGCATTGACGACCGTTAATAAGCACAGACTACGGTCTTTGGCAGAGGATGGGAATCGGAATGCACAGAATGTGCTTAAACTGATCGAGAATCCTGCCAAGATGTTGAGTGCGATATTAATTGGTAATAATATTGTTAATATTTCCGCATCTGCACTGATGACGACATTCACGACCAGTGTATTTGGAAGTAAGTTTGTGGGTGTGTCAACAGGTATACTGACTTTGATCATTCTTCTTTTTGGTGAGATTACACCAAAATCTTTAGCGACCCTTTATAATGAGAAGATTGCGTTGGTGTATATTCATGTGATAGCACCGTTGGTTGTATTGCTGACACCGCTGATCTGGTTTGTGGATAAGTTAAGTGGTGTGATCTTCTGGGTACTTAGGGTAGATCGCGATGCAGCGAATAACCAGATGACGGAAGGGGAATTACGAACCATTGTAGATGTGAGCGTAGAGGATGGTGTTCTTGAGAAAGAAGAAAAGTCCATGATTAACAATGTGGTGGATTTTGGAGATTCCAAGGCGAAGGATGTTATGGTGCCAAGAGTAGATATGGCATTGGTATCTGTGGATGCAACTTTTGATGAGGTGTTTGAGATCTTTAATGAAGAACATTATTCCAGACTTCCGGTGTACGATGAGAACAAGGATACGGTAATAGGTATTGTGTATCTAAAGGATTTGTTTTTCTTTCAGAATCAGGTAGATAAGAAGAATAATGCATTTTCAATTCGCAATATTATGCGGGAACCGTTTTTTGTATATGAATATCAGAAGACCTCTTCTATTATGGCAGAGATGCGGAACCGGTTTGTATCATTAGCGATTGTGTTGGATGAGTATGCGACGGCTGTTGGTCTGATCACGATCGAGGATTTGATTGAGGAGATTGTGGGAGAAATCCGGGATGAGTTTGATATGGATGAACTTAAGATGATCACGAAACTGTCAGACAATCATTATGAGATTGATGCAGCAATGAAACTGAGTGATCTAGAGGATAGCATTGGTATAAGTTTAGAATCGGAAGATTATGATTCTTTAGGAGGGTATGTGATCGAGTTGTTAGATCATTTACCAAATGTAGGAGAGACGGTTAAGAAGGATGGCATTACATTCCAGGTGGTTTCGATGGAGAAGAACCGGATTGACCGGATTGCTGTTACGATAGATCCGGAATTGCAAGGATAATTATAGAATTAAGAATAAAGTGAGGACAAAAACATGATTAGTGCAAATAATGTTACATTAAGATTTGGCAAGAAGGCATTGTTTGAAGATGTGAATATCAAGTTCACAGAGGGTAATTGTTATGGGTTGATCGGTGCTAACGGTGCAGGTAAGTCAACCTTTCTGAAAATATTGTCAGGTGAGATTGAGACAACCAAAGGTGATGTAGTGATGAATGCAGGAGAGCGTCTTTCTGTATTGCAACAGGATCACTTCAAGTATAATGATTATACGGTGTTAGATACAGTTATCATGGGTAATAAGCGTCTTTATGAAGTGATGAAAGAGAAGGAAGAGATCTATGCAAAGCCTGATTTTTCAGATGAAGACGGTGCAAAAGTTGCGGATTTAGAAGCAGAATTTGCAGAGATGAATGGATGGGAAGCCGAATCCGATGCTGCTACTTTATTGAATGGTCTTGGTGTTGGGACAGAGTATCACTACAAACAGATGGTAGAATTAGAGGATACTCTTAAGGTTAAGGTGTTGTTGGCGCAGGCGTTGTTTGGTAATCCGGATGTACTGCTTTTGGATGAGCCGACGAACCATTTGGATTTAGATGCGATTGCCTGGTTAGAAGAGTTCCTGATCAATTTTGATAATACAGTTATTGTGGTATCCCATGACCGTTATTTCCTGAACAAAGTCTGCACACATATCGCAGATATTGATTATGGAAAGATCCAGTTGTATGCAGGTAACTATGACTTCTGGTATGAATCAAGTCAGTTGATGATCAAGCAGATGAAGGAAGCCAATAAGAAGAAAGAAGAGAAGATTAAGGAGTTGCAGGAATTTATTCAGCGATTCTCTGCAAATGCATCAAAATCAAAGCAGGCGACTTCTAGAAAGCGTGCTTTGGAAAAGATTGAGTTGGATGAGATGCGTCCATCCAGCAGAAAATACCCATACATTGACTTCCGTCCGAACAGAGAGATTGGCAATGAAGTCTTGACGGTTGAGAACCTGACCAAAACAGTGGATGGTGAGAAGGTATTAGATAATATCTCTTTTACAATCGGTAGAGAGGACAAGGTGGCATTTGTTGGACCGAATACTCTGGCAACTACGATGTTATTTAAGATATTAGCAGGTGAGGAAGAACCGGACAGCGGTAACTACAAATGGGGTGTAACGACCTCCCAGGGTTATTTCCCGAAAGATAACACGAAGGAATTTGACAATGATCTTACGATTGTGGACTGGCTTACACAGTTTTCGGAAGAAAAGGATCCAACCTATGTGCGTGGCTTCTTAGGAAGAATGTTGTTTGCCGGAGATGATGGTGTTAAGAAAGTGAAAGTCCTTTCCGGAGGAGAGAAGGTTCGTTGTCTGCTATCTAAGATGATGATCATGGGGTCTAATGTCTTAGTGTTAGATGAACCAACGAATCATCTGGATATGGAGTCGATTACAGCATTAAATAACGGTTTGATCAAGTTTCCTGGTGTTGTGATCTTTTCATCACAGGATCATCAGTTCATTCAGACAACGGCTAATCGCATTATGGAGATCACAGCAAATGGTCTGATCGACAAGATGACAACGTATGATGAATATCTGGAGAGTGATGAGCTCGCTAGAAAGCGTCAGATTATGAATGTGGATGCAACAGATGACAATGATTAAGAACAGGATATGATATAGAATGAAAGAATTTTTGCATAAGATAGTTAAGATATTTTTAATATTGGTATTGATTACGGCAGCAATTACAATCGCTGTAGTCGGTGTTGTATATTTTAACCATCAGAAGAAACTGAAAGAAGAAGCCCCACTGATCGCTACGCCGCCGGGACAGATGGTAGAGGTAGACGGACATCAGATGCATGTGTATATCACGGGCAAGGAAGATGCAAAGCATACGATCGTCTTTGTACATGGAAGTAATATGACAGATGATGTGATTGCAATGCGTCCGCTATTTGATGAATTGAAAGAGGATTATCGTCTTGTATATGTGGATCGTCCGGGTAATGGATACAGTGAAGCCGGATGCAAGGATAAGAGTGTTGCAACACTGACGGATGAGACAAGACAGGCGATTGCCAAGGCTGGTGTGGAAGGTTCGGTTATCTTATTTGCACAGACAACAGGTGGAATTGAGGCGACTTATTGGGCGGAACAATATCCGAAAGAAGTAGAGAGTATTATTGGACTTGATATGTATAGCCCGAAGGAATATGAATCGGATCAGGGAGAGGACAAAGGATTCCGATATATGTTATATCTGTTTGCGAGAGTCGGGATTATTCGTCACATCGACTCAGCGTATGTAACCAATTCATACAAGCTATACACAGATAAAGAAATTCTGACCCGTAATGCACTGATTTCAAAGACGAGTTACTCCAAAGATACTTATCTTGAGGATAAGACGATTGGAGATAATGCCAGAGCTACGGATCAGGAGCGGGTATATGGAAAGCTACCGATGTTGTTGGTTTTTGCCAATCCGCTCAAAGAACCATATTTGTCGACGGATTCATCGGCGAAGGCAGATCTTGCAAAAATGCAGGAGTCCTATCCGGATTACAATTTTGAAACGTTATATAATGAAAAGAGACTGGCATATTTCGGCAAATATGACAACGTTACATGTGTCGAAATGGCAGGACCTTCGACGTTATATACATATGATCCGGTTGGACTTGCGGACCAGATGAGGAAATATATCGAAAAAATGAACTAATTGACAGTTTTTAACAAGGGTTGTGCGGGATTCCTATGGAATTTTGCACAACTTTTTTTAAAATTGGATAATAAAAACACTGAAAATTCATGATATTAAGACAATGTGTACAAAAAGTATAAAGGAAATCGAAAAAAACACTTGCCAAATTGTCTAATGTGTCCTATAATGTACCTATGTTGAATTGAGAAATTCAAACATATTCCGTCAAGTACATAATAACAAGCAGACGGAATAACACACACATTTTTAAAGGAGGGTTTTTTCGTGAAAAAATTCAAAAAAGTAATGGCATTGTCATTAGCTATGGCAATGGGATTATCCCTTGTAGCATGTGGTGGTTCTAACGACGCTACAACAGAGGGAACAACAGCTGCAGCAGGTGGAGATGATTCAACACCAACAACAGAGGCAGTTGCAGACTTCGAGATGCCAGCAACAGATGGCGAGAAGATTTATGTTTATTCTTGGAACACAGAGTTAGGTGATGGTCTTTTGAAAGACTTCCAGGACAAGTATCCAGAGTACAAAGACATGGTTGAGTATGTTAACCTTGGTGTAGGTGGAACTGATCCAGAGTATCAGACACAGATTGATGCTCAGTTACAGGCTGGCTCAGGTGCTGAGAAGTATCCTTCAATCATCGCAGCTGATAACGATGTAGCTCTTCACTGGGCACAGTCAGAGTACACTCTTCCATTATCTGATATCGGAATTGGTGGAGATGATACATCTGAGATGTACAAGTACACATTGGATTATGCTACATATGATGGACAGTTAAAGGCTCTTTCATGGCAGGCAACTCCAGGTGTTGTATGCTACAGAACAGATATCGCTGAGGAAGTTTTAGGCGCTAGCGACAGAGACACTGTTCAGGCTGCAATCGCTGATTGGGATAAGTTCTTCGAGACAGCTGATAAGATGAAAGAAGCTGGTTACAAGATGGTATCTGGTCCAGATGATATCAAGTACCCACTTGCTGATTCTAAGACATCTCCTTGGGTAGAGGATGAGAAGTTAAACATCGATGGATGGGTAACAACATATCTTGAGTATTCTAAGAAGTTATACGACGGCGATTATACAAACAAGACTGCAATGTGGTCAGATGCTTGGTCACAGGGTATGGACGGAGATGTATTCTGCTACTTCGGTACTACATGGTTCTTATACTGGTCATTATTACCAGACAATGAGGACGGAACTAACGATGCTAAGCACGTAGAAGACTACAATATTACAACTGGTCCTCAGACATATCACTGGGGTGGTACATACCTTATGGTTGGTAAGGATTGTCCTAACACAGCTTTAGCTGCATTAGTATTAAAGACAATCTGCTGCGATAAGGATGTATTAAAGGCTCATTGCGAGAACACATCAGACTTCGTTAATAACCAGGCTGCAGTAGCTGAGTTGGTCAGCGAAGGTAAGGGCGCTTCTAAGAAGTGCGGTGGCGAGAATCCATTAGAGGCATTTGATGAGGCTGCTAAGGGTATCTCATTACCATATGCTACACAGTACGATGCAATCTTCAACGGTTATGTTGATACAGCTTCTCAGGCTTACAACTCAGGTGAGATTAAGTCTGTAGATGATGCTATCCAGAAAGTTAAAGATCAGGTATCTGATGGATACAGCTTCATTACTGTAGAATAATTATTGAATCAGTTTAACTGAAACAGAATTATATGTTATGCACCGGCAAAAATGCCGGTGCATAATTAAACAAAAAAATAGGCCAATATGGCTTAAAATAAGCATTATCAAGCCGCTATTGGACATTTTATAAAGTGAAGAATGAATAATTATTCATTTTATAAAATGTCTGATCGGGGGTTCGTGATGAGATATGCTGAAAAATATTAATTGGGGAAGTGAAGAGCATGAATAAAAGTAAAACAGTTGAATATGGTAAGTATGGATATATGTTCATCGCACCATTCTTCATCGTATATGCAATCTTCCAGTTATATCCGTTAGTATATACTGTATGGCTTAGTTTTGTTGAGAATTACTATAAAGGATTACAGCAGATTGGACCAAACTTTGTAGGACTCAACAACTACTTATCAGTATTGGTTGAAACGGATAATAATTATCAGATTGTGGAAGGTGCTAAATTCTTAGACACAATGACAGTTATGTCAATCAAGAACACATTGATTATGTGGATTTTCAACTTTGTTCCACAGATTTTATTATCATTGTTGTTGGCAGCGTGGTTTACAGATACTACTGTTAAATTAAAAGGACAGGGTGCATTTAAGGTAATCATGTTCATGCCGAATATCATTACAGCATCTACAATCGCTGTATTGTTCTATTCGTTATTCAATAACAGTGGTCCATTTACGTCTGTATTAAGAAGCTTACATATTATCAGTAAGAATTATGATTTTATGGAGAGTAAAGCCGGTACAATCGGTTTGATCGCATTCATGCAGTTCTGGATGTGGTATGGTAATACCATGATCGTGTTGATTGCAGGTATCTTGGGTATCAACCCGTCACTTTACGAAGCAGCGATGGTGGATGGTGCAAGCAGTAGGCAGACATTTTTCAGTATTACATTGCCTCTGTTGAAGCCAATCTTGCAGTACACATTAGTAACATCTGCAATCGGTGGTCTTCAGATGTACGATATTCCGGCATTGTTTAACGTATCTGGTACAGGTGATGCGTTACCAAACTATGCATCTCAGACAATTACAATGTATATCCGTAGATTAGGATTTACAACAAAAGATATGGGTAAATCTGCAGCTGCATCTATGATTCTTTTCGTAGTAACTTTAGTAATCAGCTTATTGTTCTTTGCGTTGACACGTGAACGCGAGCCAAAGCAGAAACATGCAGTAGTGAAGTAAGGAAGGGGGCATAGACAATGGCTAAAAATAACGGCACAGAAGAAAGTTACTCAGCAAAGATTCATGCCCAGAAAGTATTCCGTACAATCATTTGTGTATTTCTTTGTTTTTTGAGTATTATACCATTTTATATCATGGTAATTAATGCAACGAGATCATCTGCAGCGATTCAGAGAGGTATTTCTTTGATTCCAAGTAGATTCTTTGCTGCAAACTTAGCAAATTTGGTTAAGAAGTCGACAGGTATTGGTGCACCTCTTTGGAAGTGTATGTTTAACTCTTGCTTGATTTCTATTCCGGCAACAGCGTTACAGGTATATTTCTCAACATTTACTGCATATGGTATTACTGTATACCGTTTCAAGTTGAGAAACTTCGCAGCATCTTTCATTATGGCAATCATGATGATTCCTGCACAGGTATCTATCATCGGTTTCATGCAGTTCATGATGAAGATTGGATTATATAATACATATATTCCGCTTATCATTCCTGCAGTAGCTGCACCATCTACATATTACTTCATGAAACAGTATATGGAGCAGGCATTATCGCTTGAGATTGTAGAGGCTGCCAGAATTGATGGATCAGGCGAGTTTAAGACATTTAACAATATTGTACTTCCGTTGATGAAGCCGGCTATGGCCACACAGGCAATTTTCGCATTCATCGCGTCTTGGAACAACTTGTTCACACCAAGTATGATGTTGCTTGATAAGAGTAAGAATACATTACCTATGTTCGTTCAGACATTGCGTTCAGAGCAGTTCCGTTCAGATTATGGTATGATTTACTTTGGATTGTTTATCACTGTATTACCAATCTTTGTTGTATACTTTGCATTGTCAAAGTACATCATCGCTGGTGTTGCACTTGGTGGTGTTAAGGAGTAATCCTTACAATTCTATAATGTTTATAATACCCTTTGTGACTTTTGTCATGAAGGGTATTTTTACTTATATGACAGTTTCGTCCTATAAAATGATTCATTAAAGGATGCAGAACTCATGATTTTTGAAATTTTTATGAACTGCGAAAAAAGAGTTGAAAGCTTATATTGTTTGTAATACAATGAATATTGTGTGATTGGCGAAGAAGGATACCAATGAAACACTGGAATTATAATTAAGTGGAGGAATTCAATAATGTGGAAGAAGTTAGTAAGTGCTGCACTTGCGTTGACTCTTGTATTGACATGTGTAGCATGTGGGGATACGAAGAACAGCAATGGGAGCAATAAGAAGAGCGATTCAAGTGTGGAGGTATCAGCGGAAGATACGAAGAATACAGAGGTGCTTAAGATCGGTGATGAGAAGATTACATTAGATTATGTGTATCTATATGTTATTCAGTTTATCTATACATATAATGCAACAGAAGATACTATTTCAAACAATATGGACAGTTATAAGAATCAGATTATTTCGCAGTTGCGTACAGATGAGATCAAGTATATTTATGCGAAGAATAATGGGATTGAATTAACGGACGACGAGAAGACGGAAATGGATGATGTAGTGGATCGTTATTTTAAGACATTTCCTAAGGAATTCCTTGAAAAGTATGGTATATCAAGAGACACGGTTGAGAGTCTGTTCTATAAGCAGAGATATATTAGTAAGCTGAATGATGAGACACAGAAGAATTTAGAAGAGAAATATCAAAAGGAAGCTGCGGAGGAATTGAAAGATAAGACATTCTTTGACCTGTATTACATGTTGTTCCCAACAGTAGAATATAAAGATGGTTCTCCGGTAACGGACAGTGATGGCAAGTATACACAATTAAGTGATGAAAAGAAGCAGAAGCAGGCAAAGGATGCGGCAGAGGCAAAGAAACGATTAGAGGCCGGTGAAGATATACAGGATCTTGAGAAAGAATATGGAATTGAGGACTGTTCAGAAGAGTTACGATCTTATTTTGGTGCGTATTCCGAAGATCTGAACAATCTGATTAAAGATCTTCAGAACGGGGATGTGTCAGAGACATATGAATCAGATCTTGGATACATGGTTGTTAAGATGGTGAATAACAATGACGAGGACTACAAGCAGTATTATATTGAAACCGCTGCCGGTCAGAAAGCATCTAGCCAAATGACTGTTGAAGAGAATAATTGGCTGGCATCTGTGGAAGTGGATGAAGAGAAAGATATGATTGGAGATACGTGGAGTAACTTGGATATCTCTAAGGTGGCTGCTGTTATGGATAAAGAAGGGATTTCTAAGAGTGGTAAGTAAGATACAATTGCATATTGCATAGAAGAGTAAGAAGGAGACTGTCAGATAGGTGCCCCTCAAAGTTAGAGAGTGCGTTTCACAATATGCTGAGGGTCTCTTTTTTGCGTTATAGAGGAGTTCGTCTTATAAAGGAAAGAATGTTTCGGAGTAGAGTAGCATTGTTGCTTTTAATCTATAAAAACACGGCTGGTCTTGCGTATGACCAGCCGTATTGTTCTACAATTAATAATAACGTCAGGATATATTACAGATACATATCCGCTAATTTCTGGAAGACAGGAATAGAACGTTCTACCTTCTCTGTTGGAATACAATAGCTGATGCGGAAGTGTCCATTTACACCGAAGGAATTACTTGGTACTAACAATAGATCTAATTCCTTAGCTTTGTTAGAGAAAGCAACGGCATCGTCTTCTAATGCCTTCGGGAACATATAGAAGGTTCCGCCCGGTTCCACGATCTCAAAGCCCATTTTGGTTAATTCCGTATATAGGATATTCTTGTTAGTCTCGTATACGGATAAATCTGAAGTCTCGTATAGACATTTGGAAACAGCAAGCTGAATGATACTTGGTGGACAGTTGTGACCGATTCCTCTGGAAATCTGACCAAACATATCTACTAATAAAGCAGAATCTTCACATGCCGGATTCACAGCAATATAGCCAATACGTTCTCCTGGAAGAGAAAGCGATTTGCTGAAGGAATAACAGGTGATTGTATTGTTGTAGTGTGCCGCAACAAATGGAGCATCTACACCTTCAAATACGATCTCACGGTATGGTTCATCGGATATAATATAGATTGGATGACCGAATTCTTCCTCTTTCTCCTTCAGGATCATAGCCAGTTTGTCAATAGTCTCTGTAGAATATACGATACCGGATGGATTGTTTGGTGTATTGATCAATACAGCCATTACCTTTTCATTTAACATCTCTACAAAAGCATCGAAGTTGATCTGGAAAGAACTGATATCTGCTGGCACAACTTTCAGGACAGCACCTGTTTCGGATATGTAAGGTCTGTATTCCGGGAAGAAAGGAGCAAAAGTTAGTATCTCGTCTCCCGGAACGGTAACAGCTCTGGCTGCATGTGCAATAGCACCGGCGGCACCACTTACCATAAAAACGTCTTTCTTCTCATAGTGCATGTCAAAACGATCATTTAATGAGGCTGCAACAGCTTCTCTGACGGAATCGATACCAAGGCTTGGAGAATAACCATGTAGTTGTACCGGTTCGCTCTCTTGTAGTAACCGGATCATTTCCTTGGTAAATGTGGCAGGAGCCGGAACGGATGGATTGCCTAAGCTGTAATCAAATACATTCTCATAACCAATCTCTTTGGCACGCTCGCTGCCATATGTGAACAGTTCGCGGATGACAGATTTCTGTCCACACATATCAATATAGTGTTGATTTAACATTATTAACCCTCTTTTCTTGTTTCATACTGTATGAAAATTCATAATAATCTATCGATTATATCTTAGCAAATCTTGAAAGAGGTTGCAATCCTTTTGTGAATACGATAAAATGCATTTATATTGTTTCATAATAGGAGAATAGGCGGATGGATGACAAGAGAGTGATTTTGTGTGCATCTTCAAAGTACGAAGAGAAATATTACCTGAATCCGGAGTTTGAAGGACTTCCACAGGGAATTAAGGACGAATTGCAGGCAATGTGCGTATTGTTTACTGAAGATATTGGCGGTATTTTGACAATGGAATTTGATGAGGATGCCAATCTGCAATTTGTAACAATGTCAGATGAGAATGATATCTTGTATGATGAGATTGGAAGTGTACTTAAGATTAAACAGTTACGCAATACCAGAAGAGAATTATTAGAAAGCCTTGAGATGTATTACAAAGTATTCTTTTTAGGGCAGGAGATAGCTGAAGTAGAATAGAGAAGAAGGGAACGAGATACGAATATGTTATTAGCAATTGACATTGGCAATACCAATATAACAATCGGACTATTTGATGGGGAGGAGATCGAAGGAACTTTTCGAATGACGACGAAGATGCCAAGAACATCCGATGAATATGGCATTTTCTTTTACAACATATTACATAGCAGAGGATTGCATAGAGAGCAGATTGATGCAGCGATCATTGCGTCGGTTGTGCCGGATGTGAATCATCATATTATTAATGGATTGATCAAGTATTTTAATGTGAATCCGATTGTAGTAGGGCCGGGAATTAAGACAGGAATTAAGATTGCTATTCCGAATCCAAAGGAAGTGGGAGCGGATCGTATTGTAGATGCTGTTGCTGCCTATGAGATATATGGTGGCCCGGTATTAGTTATCGATTATGGAACGGCTACAACACATGATTTAGTATTAGAAGATGCTTCTTTGGTTGGTGGTGTGACATCGCCGGGTATCCGAATTGCAGCACATGCACTATGGCAGGATGCTGCGAAGCTGCCGAAGATTGAGATTAAGCGACCGGATACAATCCTTGGGCGTGATACGATATCTTCTATGCAGTCAGGATTGGTTTATGGACATATTGGACAGACAGAGTATATTATCCGGAAGATCAAACAGGAAGCAGGTCTTGATAAGATGACGGTTGTTGCAACGGGTGGTCTTGGTAAGATCATTTATGATGAGACGGATAGCATTGAATATTATGATCCGAATCTTACTCTGAAAGGACTGAATATCCTGTACCATAAGCAGGAGATGTAAAAGGAAGATAACATGGCAAATGAGATAGATTGGAAGAATAAGTTAATATTGGCTCCTATGGCAGGCGTAACCGACCTGCCATTTCGCTTGTTATGTAAGGAACAGGGCTGTGATATTCTCTATACGGAAATGGTAAGTGCCAAAGCGATATTGTATAAGAACCGGAACACGGAACCGCTGATGCGTTATGAGCCACAGGAACATCCGATTGGTCTGCAATTATTTGGTTCTGATCCGGATATTATGGCAGATATTGCATCGAGAGTGCAAGAACGAGGATATGATTTTATCGATATTAATATGGGTTGTCCGGTTCCTAAGATTGTGAATAATAAAGAAGGATCTGCGTTAATGCTGAATCCGGCGTTAGCAGGTGAAATTGTGAATAAGATGGTACGGACGGTGAAAGTTCCGGTTACCGTGAAGATCCGGAAGGGATTTGATCCGGAACATGTGAATGCAGTAGAGATTGCAAAGGTGATTGAAGCGAATGGAGGATCAGCCGTTGCGGTACATGGAAGATTACGGAGTGAATATTACAGCGGACATGCAGACTGGGATATTATCCGACAGGTGAAAGAAGCAGTGTCCATTCCGGTGATTGGTAACGGAGATCTGACAACACCGCAGGATGTCCTTCGCATGGGAGAGGAGACAGGGTGCGATGCGTTTATGATCGGGCGGGGTGCGAAAGGGAATCCGTTTATCTTTTCTCAGATGAAGATGTATTTTGAGAAGGGATATATTCCGGAGAAACCATCTCTTTCTGAGATGGTTGAAGTGATGCTTCGCCATGCAAGAATGATGGTGGAATATAAGGGGGAATTTACCGGTATTCATGAGATGCGCAAGCATGTAGCCTGGTATACCGGAGGATATCCGAATTCATCTAGATTGCGGGATGAAGTGAACCATGTGGAGAGCATGGATGAGTTGGAACAACTGCTTCGTTCCTGGCAGCGGAGTCAATAATCTACCCGTATAAGAAAAAGTCCGTTGGCAGGTGCAGTGTGACCGGACAGACCACGGTTACAGCCTTCTAAGATGGATGGAAGTTCTTCGGCATTACGTTTGCCAAGACCGATTTCAATCAGAGTGCCGGACAAGATGCGTACCATGTTGTAGAGAAAACCGTTTCCGGAATAAGTGATGGTAAGCAGTTCCTGAGCAGCATTATATTCAATATCGATTGATGTGATGGTTCGTACGGTCGATTTTTTCATGCGTTTATTACTGCAGAAACTTTTATAATCATGGGTGCCGAGCAGATATCCGGCACCTTTTTTCATATCCTCAATTCGAAGAGAAGTTGGGATGTGATGTGCTGTATTACGAATAAATAAGTTGCCGTAAGAGGATGTGTCAATTCGATATTGATAGGTTTTAGACACTGCATTTAGCCGGGAATGAAAACGCAGAGAACATTCTTCGATGGATAATACCCGGATATCTTTTGGCAGATAATGGTTGAGTTCTTTTAAAAACTGCTCAGAAGTTGTATCTCCAAGCAGATCTTGTTCTGTGTGAAAATGAAAGACCTGACCAATGGCATGAACACCGGCGTCGGTTCTGCCGGATCCGGCAATCTCGATCGGGGTATCTAATAACCGGGATAGAATCTCTTCTAATTTTTCCTGAATGGTATTGGAAGTATTTTTTTGTTTCTGCCAGCCGTTGTAACGGGTTCCCTCGTAGGCTGTGATACATTTATATGCATGCATAATGTTGTGCTCCTTTCGAAACCTGCGTTTGCATAAGCGTTTCCCTCGAAACCTGCGGTTTCTCGGTGTTCGTTGCATTCACATAATTTTCCTAGAAAGCAGAGGTCTGCAAGCAGCCTTAGCTTTCTATTGAAAGTTACGCTCATACTTATGTATTCATTATATCAGATATGAGTGCATCTGTCATTTTGCAGATTGCTAATACATAAGATGTATCAAATAGTGAAAGGGTATCAGCATGCGGCCAAAACAACATATCGATTACATATATTGTACATGCAGACAGACGAAATGGCAGTGGGAAATAATGAGGGAACAAGGCTGCTGTACATTGCATATAGAATTTGGCAGATTGACACAAAAAAGTGGTATGAAAAAAGCAGCAAGATTGGTTCGAAGATTTGAGACGCAGAACGTAGTGATCGGAGCGGATGGAAAAGCAGCCTGTCTTTTGCAGATGGAAGATGCACTGTTTGCAGCCAGGCAGCAGGAGTTGTTGTGGAATCAGAGATATATCCTCGATGTTCTGCTGTCAGAAAATCGGGAAATATCAAAAGGAAGGCGTAGATTTTTGCTTGTGTTAGAAGATCCGCATTGGGGATGGAAGGAATTATGGCAGTGCATTTTAGGAGTAAAGGATCGATTTGAGGATATTGCAGTATGCGTTGTGACGCCGGAGATAGAGATAGATTGGATCATAGAGGATATTTATCGGGAATGGGGAATTGTAATAGACATTGTTTCTACAGAGCAGATACGACAGCAGTATTTTCGTATTGTATATTTTTTGGTTAAAAGATGGAGAGAGACGCTTCGGTTATGCTGTAATTATCAAGCCGCATATCTGGTAAGTTATGAACAAATGGAGAAAGAAACACATATGATTCAGGAAAGAGGAAGTATATATGCAGGGTTGAAATATATGATACAGGAGAGAAAACTGCGGGAAGACTATGCGAGGAATCTGGCGTATCAGCAACCGAAAGAATATGAGAAAAAAGGTGTTTCTGTCGTTGCTATTTGTGGTCGAGAATGATATGATGTACGTATAAGCGCGAGTGCAACTTTCGGTAGAAAGCAGAGACTGCTTGCAGGCTTATGCTTTCGAAGAAAGTTATATGAGTGCAACGAACACTGAGAAACCGAAGGTTTCGAAGTGGCACTCGCGCAAGCTGTGAAGTGACATGTGCAACTTTCGGTAGAAAGCAGAGACTGCTCGCAGGCTTAAGCTTTCGAAGAAAGTTATATGAGTGCAACGAACACTGAGAAACCGAAGGTTTCGAAGTGGCACTCGCGCAAGCTGTGAAGTGACACTCATACAGACTAGGGCAGTGGTAACATGGAGAACGGAGGGTATTGATTTGATATATGTTAAGACAGAAGATTTGAAAGTTGGTATGCGGCTGGCAAGACCGATATATAATAAACGTGGTATTCTGTTATATGGGCGTAATGATAAGATTACACGGCAGGGAATTGAGAGTGTGAAGAACTTTGGGTTGATTGGGTTGTATGTATTAGAGCCGGCAGAACCATTGCCGCCAATGAGTACAGAAGAAATGCAGTTTGAACGGTTCCAGACAATGGAAGTGTTCCGGTTACGGGATGAATTGAATGCGATCATGGCAGGTAAGGAGCCGACAAAGCTGATGCAGGCAACGGATGATCTGTTGAAGCAATTTGGCAATCTGTATCATAAGATTAGTTTCAACCAGAATTTAAGAAGTCCGGAGGATTATGTGTACAAGCACGCATTGAATGTGGCGATTCTGTCTGCGTTGATCTCTCATCGGGCAGGATTTGGTCTGATGGAGCAGAATGAAGTCGTGGTTGCAGCCTTTTTACATGATCTAGGAAAGTTGAATCTGCAGCCGCAGTTGCGCGGTAAGACAGAGAACCTTACGGATGAAGAACGCGGACAAGTTGCAAGAGCGGTGATCTTAGGAATTGATAAGATATCGAATGCATTCAAACTCCCGGCAGGGGTTAAGAGTACATTGATGAATCTGTGTCAGGTGCAGTACCTTCCGGAGAATGCACCGAAGAATATCTCGGATGTAGTGAAGGTATTGGTAGTTGCGAATGCATATGATGAATATACGGCAATGCAGATTGGAATGGATCCGCATACAGAGATTGATGCGGTTCGTATGCTGCAGAGCAGACCGGATCTGTATGATCCGGATATGGTGAATCATTTACTTAACAGTATTAAGATATTGTATCCGGGAGTCTGTGTGGAATTGACCAATCATGAGAAAGGTCTTGTACTTGGGGAAAATGACAGAGATATTTTGCGGCCGGTTGTATTGGGATTTGACCGGAACCAGTTATATAATCTTGGATTGGATAATGTGTTTGAACAGATACAGATCAAGAACATCATGAAGACAATGGATAATCGAATTAAGATCGATCCACAGCGATTAAAAGAATATATGTAAAGCAAAAGAACTGCCAATCAGGCAGTTCTTTTGCTATGTCCGATTATAGTAATATTGAATCACATCACGTCTGGTAATGATTCCGATGAATTTATCACAGTCGTCTACGACAGGGACAAAATTCTGTTGGATGATCTTAGAAAGCAGATCTTCCATGTTAGAACTTGCATTGACCGGCTCATAATCATGCCGCCTTGGAACATCGGTTAAATGCAGACTTTCCGGCCATTTCAATGCAGTTGCAATATCATTGTGTCGCAGATACCACAAAATATCGCCTTCCGTCAAGGAGCCGATGTATTCACCGGCATCATTGAGAATCGGTATTGAGGAGTATTTGTGATATTCCATCTTTTCAAGAACCTGCCGGAGCGAGTAGTCTTCCTCTAAATAAGCAACCTCAGCTTTCGGGGTTAAAAAAAATAATATATTAATTATGTTCACCTCCCATTACACAATAAAAACACCCATATATAGTATATAATAAATTGACATGAAACACAATGGCTTGGGTTGGAAAAGATTGTGAATATTATATGGAGAGAAAAAGGAATTCTCGAAAACGGTTGTATTTATAAAGCAGGTTTGATAAGATGATAGGGTATATATATTTCAAATACGAAAGAGAGGCAGAGATGTATGCAAGACAGCGTATTTAATGAGAATGTGGATTATCTTTATCAGGTGCAGACCGATTTAGAAGCGGTGGAGCAGTTGAAGAAGGAATTGGCAGAATATAAGAATCAAGAGAAGAATTTGAAGAAGGCGATCACAACGGAAGAGAAGTCGATTCAGGATGAGATTGCACAGACGATCCGTAAGCGTAAGAATGAGATTGAGAAGACTTATGATGATCAGATTGATGCGAATAAGAACAAGAGCCGGAATGTGCGGGCAAGAAGGGATAAAGCAAAGTCTAAGAGAGTAGACGAGCGAGTATCTTATGAGACGGCAGAATTAACAGAGGAGAATCGTCAGCTACAGGTGGAGATGCGGACATTATTCAAGGCACATCATGTTCCTGCTTTCTGCAGGAGAGAGTTATTTTATTCGCTATTTATGACAAAGCGTTTCTTAGAGATCATTACATTAGTGGTAGCAATATTGATCGCATATATAGCGGTACCGGCATTGTTGTATCTGTTGTCTGCACATGTGTTGTTTAAGGATAGCGCACATCAGACCTATCTGTGCACGTTGTTAGTATCCGTTGTATTATTTGTATTTAGTTTCATTTATGTAATGATGATGAATAAGGTGAAGATCCGCCATTATGATACCTTGATGGAAGGGCGGAATATTAAGGATCAGATTGCTGCAAACAAGAAGCAGATGAAAGCAATCCGTAATAAGATCAACAAGGATAAAGATGATAGTCAGTATGGATTAGATAAGTATGATGCCAAGTTAGAAGAGTTAGATCAGGAATTGGAGCAGATCAGCAAAGAGAAACAGGATGCGATGACTGTGTTTGAGAATGAGACAAAGCAGATCCTGACCAATGAGGTGAATGACAGGCGGCTTGGCAGATTGGAGCAGATGAAGGAGAGTATCGATGAGATGGAAGAACATATGACAGTGTTAGATGAAGATATTCAGAATTCGTCATTGGCAATTGCGAATAATTATGGAGCAATTTTAGGAAAAGAGTTCTGCACACCGGCGAAGGTGGCAGATTTGATTTCCCTGATGGAAGATGGTACGGCGGATACGGTTTCCGAGGCGATAGCTGCTTACAAGGGAGCAGGAAGATAATCTTCAAGAAAATACCAGCTGATTGCATTACTGATGCAGGTAGCAAGGGTCATAACGATGTGAAGTCTGGTGCTTTGCAACAGTACAGAGTTTGGAAAACCGGCTACATTTACAATACCTGTGATAGAGAGATTCCCTATTGCAGGTAATTTTTTATTTACGCCTTTTCCGGGAATTAAGGGAGTGTGGCTTAATGTAGCATAACCGATATGTTCCCGTGTTCCGAGAGAGGCATCGATGGCGATGATAAATGGAGATTCGTAAGACTGGTGGATACTGTGAATAGTTTCCTCTAAATTGAGAGCGTGTACCGGAGATTCCAATGTACCATATATGGCAATATCGGGTAATGTCTTTTGAAGGTAATCACCAACCAATGGCCCGAGACAGTCTCCGGTTGCACGATCGGTTCCAATGCATAGGATTACGGTATTATCTGCAGGAATATGTTTTTGACGCAAGATAGTACATAGCGTTTGATTTAGTTGAAAGTCAGCCCCTTTTTCAAATGCGTTATAATAATAAGGATTCATGGATAACCTCCTGTTCAAATTTGGAAAGCACCGCTTACCATATTGTATGTAAAGTATGGGCAGATTGAACCTGTTTTAATCAATTTTGTTGTGTCGTATTCTGTATAAAGAAGAGTGATATTTCCGTGTTTTGCGGGCATTAAAGCGAGTTGGAAGACAATTTTAGACATGATAAGTAGTTTTAAAATGCTATGTTACTGATAGCAGAAATGTCGCAGAAAGGACGGGAAATATGATAGAGATTGTATATGATAAACAAGATACTACACAGGATAACATTTTTGCGGGAATTACATTACCAAAGAATATCCGACAGATTGGAACACCTTCTGGAAATCGGAGAATCTATGTAGAAGATTATGTGATGACATATCTGAAACAATTGGCGAATCCCAATTCCACATTTGCCAGAGGTGCAATCTTAGTAGGAGAGGTGCAGAGAAACGAGCAGGCAGATGTCATATATATCAGTGGAGCTTTGGCAGCACAGAATCTGGAATTAGACTTGGAAGAGACAACATTTGATGGGGAAACCTGGAGTTACATTTATCAGGAGGTGAAGACATATTTCCCGGATTTAGAAGTGGTCGGATGGTTTTTGTCGCGTATGGGATTTTCTACCGAAGTAAATGATATGATCATGAAACTACATGTGGACAACTTTGCAGGATCGGACAAGGTGTTATATATTATGGATGCCTTAGAGGGGGAAGACGCATTTTATATGATGAAGGAAGATGTGTTGTGTCGGCAGAGTGGTTATTACATTTATTATGCAAGAAATGAGTCAATGCAGAATTTTATGATTGCCTCTAGGGGTGAGGTAGAACCTGTACCTAAAAACGAGGTGGAACAAAAGGACGAGGCGGTTCTGCGGAATTATAAGAAGATTATGGAAGAACGGGCACGCAATGCACGGATAGAACGGGCGAATAAAAGATTGCAGGCGGTATGTGCCTGTTTAGTGATTGCGGTATTGGCGTTAGGAATTGCGGTATTTAGCAACTATCAGATGTTAGAAAAGGTAGAGTTTGTTTTGCAGGAAAACGGACTGGAAGTATTTGCAGTGCAGAATGATCAAAAGACAGAAAAGAGCAAAAGCACCGAAGAACTGCGGCAAATAGAAAAAGAGAAGAATGAGCAGGTGGATAAAGTGCGTTCTGCTGCATCGAATCTGCCGAAATATTATACGGTGCAAAATGGAGATACCTTATCGTCGATCAGTTTTAAGATGTATAATTCTGTGGGATATGTAGCCGAACTAATGGAGGCAAACGGATTAGGAGAAGCAGATGATATTCAGGAGGGAGATCAGATTGTGATTCCTACAATTCGAAAATAAAAGCTAGTACCTTTTCTGAAAATATAGTATACTATATAAGATTAGAAAGAATCTATATAGTTAGGAAAAGGTTTGAATCATGAAGAAGAATCATTTGATACGATCAATGAAAGATAAGTTTCGATCATCTAAAGAAGGAGAAGAACAACCGGATAATATTGTAGAGATGCCAGAGAAGGCTGACTTCCGTCGGGAGGAGGAAGTTGATGAGGATGAGCAGGCAGAATGGCGGAGCCGTAACCGGATGGATGGCAGGTTGCCAAAGATAGTGGCAGTTATTGTGGTAATCATTATCTTTGCCGGCATTTATATGATATTTGTAGACAGAGGATATAATGGATATGAAGTAGTGGAAGAGACAGGGGTAAAGAATGCCTCCATGTTAGACTATGCACCTTATCAGAATTCTTTGTTGAAATTCAGCAAAGACGGAGCGACTTATGTTGACGAGAAAGGTAAGGCAGTCTGGAATGAGACTTTTGCAATGAAGATGCCAACGGCAGATGTTTCCGGGGAATATGCTGCAATTGCAGACATGAATGGGAATGATGTCTACATATTTAATACGCAAGGAAAAGTGAGCAATACAACAATGCCATACAAGGTATGTGATATTGCAGTAGCTTCACAGGGGGAGTTTGCGGTTATCTTAGAGGATGAGAAGGTCAATTATATCAATATTTATGATAAGAATGGAGAACAGATCTCGGAGATTCAGACAACGATTGATAAGAGTGGTTATCCGATGGATATGGATCTGTCTAGTGATGGAACCAAGCTTTTTTCAACATATTTATATTTAGATGGTGTTGATGTGAAGAATGGTCTGGCCGCTTATAATTTTGGACCGGTTGGCGTGAACGAGAATGCAGATCGTTTGATGGGTGGTTATCAGTTGGAGAATACACTTGTGCCAAAGGTAGAATTTTTGGATAATAATACAATCTGTGCATTTGGAGATAATCAGATCATTTTGTATTCGATGCGTGAGAAACCTAGCGAAAAGGCAAGGATTGCATTGAAGAGCGAGGTTCAGAGTGTTATTTATAATGATAAGTATGTAGGGATTGTCATTTCGAATGAGGAAGAGACCAAGAAAAATGAAGAGAAAGCACCGTATGTCTTGGAATTATATAATACTAACGGGCGGAAAGTGATGACTCAGAAGATTGATTTTTCGTATGAGAATGTAAGAATGACAAAGGATGAGATAGTATTTACCGGAGGAACAGAATGCCGTATCTATACGGTGAAAGGTAAATTAAAATTCTCTTATACATTTTCGAAGAATGTAGTGGATATGGTGCCGACAGGATACAGCAGTCGTTACATTGTGTTATATGACAGTGGCTCAGAAGTTGTACGGTTGAAGCATCAAAGTGAAAAGGAAACGAAATGAATACAATAAGTATAATAATAGGAATTGTCTTTTTGATATGCGTGATAAGTGGATTATGGCAGGGACTGTTCCGGGTTTTGGTGTCGGTGGCTGGATTGATTGTCAGCATTGTGATTGCGGTTTATGTTGCACCGTATGTCAGTAGTTCTTTAGAGAAGAATTCGCAGTTAGACGAACGTCTTGCACAATATATATCGGAGAAAATGCAATTTTCGGAAGCAGGGGAAGAGACCTCGAAGGGGGTACAGGTTGCGATTATTGAAGGACTTCCGCTACCGGAGACAATGAAAGGGAATATCCTCAACAATAATAATGCTGAAATGTACGACGTACTCAATGCAACAGGGGTATATGATTATATTGCGAAGTCTGTTGCTATGGTGATTCTGAATGCGGTAGTGTTTCTGGCACTTGTACTCATCTGTCGAATTTTCTTTTTCTTTTTGGGAAGAACGGCAAAAGGATTATCTAAACTACCGATACTTCGATCGATTGACAAAGTGGGAGGAGGCGCATTAGGTGCTATGAAAGGATTAATACTGATCTGGATTTTCTTTCTGATTTTGTCCGTTACGAGTACGATGGAGTGGAGTCGGTCTTTGATTGCGGAGATCAATGCAACCTCTATTTTAAAAATGCTATACGATAATAATGCATTGGTAGACATTGTCGGGGATCTGACAAAAGTGCTGTTTTTATAGAGAAACCTTGTAAAATCGACGTTCTGAAAGAATGTCGATTTTTTTTGAAAAAAGTTGTTGACAAGGGGGAATGCTTGTGATAATATAATCACTGTTGCGGCGCTAATGAGTAACAACGAAGCAACAGGAAC
>QWCE01001969.1_pt1 | contig 28466 bp, 25 predicted proteins | sample 1972531 | NCBI WGS metagenome assembly QWCE01 (sample SAMN09866716, study PRJNA288562) | Human gut metagenome isolate term4_stool, whole genome shotgun sequencing... | reverse complement strand
GCGCCCCATCCGCCGCGGCCGCAAGAAGGTTTGCAGCTTCTGTGTCGATCGCATCGACACCATCGATTACAAGGACGTGCCCCGTCTGCGTAAGTACGTTTCTGAGCGTGCAAAGATCATTCCCCGCCGTGTTACCGGCACTTGCGCTTATCATCAGCGCGCACTGACCGTGGCTATCAAGCGTGCTCGTCACGTTGCTCTGATGCCCTACGTCAGCGACTAATCTTTGATTTAAAAAATCAACCAACCCTTTCAAAATAATCAGCAATCAGCAAAGCCCGTTTTCCTGCCGACACAGGAAAACGGGCTTTTTCGTTTGCCATTTTTGTGGTATACTGAGCTCAAAAGCTTATTTTGCGGTATTTTGCAAAGGAGGAATTTTTATGAAGCTTTCTTCTCATTTCCGCCGCGCGGCGGTGTTAGGGCTTTCCCTGCTGCTGGCCGCCCAGCTGGGCGTGGGAGCCTGTGCGGCCTCTGCTTTTGATGCGGCCTACTACGCTGAAACCAACCCGGACGTTGCGGCCGCCTGCGGCACCGACGAGGCCTCCCTGCTCCGGCATTACCTTTCCAGCGGCCAGGCGGAGGGCCGCAAACCCTCGGCCCGGGGGAAGGCCGGTGATAGCCTGAAACTGACGAATGAGCAGATCGCACTGGTATGGTCCCCTGTCCCCCTCAAGGATCTAGCCAATTACAAGAGCCTGAAAAAGAAGATGACCGATGAGCAGTACCAGGCCGCCTATCAGGAAGCCGTTAATCTGGTGCTGCCCGTAGCTCTCAGTAGCCGCGAAGAGCAGCTGACCTACATTGCCGCGGCCCTGCGGGAACGGTTTGACAGCGGCATGAGCTACTCCATGGACGCCGACCACTACAATGATCCCTATGGCTATTTTGTGCTGGGCTCTGCCTCCTGTGCCGGCTGCACCCGTGCCACCGGGCTCTGCTTGAATGTGCTGGGCATCCCCTACGAGCATGTCAACGAGAACCAGTACAGCCACCAGTGGTGCCGTGTGCCTGTGGGGGACACTTACTGGATCTGCGACGCCTACGGCCTCTACTGCGGTCCGGAGCCTGCACCCTACCAGCATCCGTATTTCCAGTAATCGCCTGATTCTGACACTACAAAAGCCGCCCGGTTTTTACGCCGGGCGGCTTTGGTCTTTTGGTACTCTCTCTTTCTCAGACGTTTGCCGTCTCGTGGCTCAGCCGGGGCGCGCCGCCTGCCAGCTCCTCCGCGGTCAGGGGCTTGACGGGCTCCTGTACCGGATTGTTGAGCCGCTCTTTCGCCACGGCCAGCATCAGCTTGATGCGGTTTTCCTGGTTGACCTTGGTGGCGCTGGGGTCGTAATCAATGGGGGTGATGTTGGAAGCAGGATACAGAGCGCGGATCTTGTTGACCATGCCCTTGCCCACAATGTGGTTGGGCAGGCAGCCGAACGGCTGGGCACAGACGATGTTGCCGTAACCGCCCTGCACCAGCTCGATCATTTCCGCCGTCAGCAGCCAGCCCTCGCCCATCTTGGCACCGAGGGAGATAACGCCCTTGGGCTTCTCCACCAGCTCCTTAAAGGGGCCGGGAGCGTAGAAACCGGCGTCTGCCGTGGCTTTGAGCATGGAGCGCTCAATGCCGTCCAGATAATTGAGGAACTGGTCAATGACCACTTTGGTGCCCAGTTTGCCGCCGTACAGAACATGATCTTCGCCCATGTTAAAGGCACAATACTGCACAAAGCCCATCAGACCCGGGAAGTTGACTTCGCAGTCCTGGCTCTCCAGGAACTTCTGCAGGTCGTTGTTGCCCAGCGGGCTGTACTTGACGTAAATTTCACCGACCACGCCCACCTTGACCTTGGGCACCCGGGTAACCGGGATGGCCGCAAACTCGCGGGCGATGAGTGGGAACGTGTGCTTCATCTCCTTGGCGGTAAAGCCCTTGCCGGCCAGCAGGACACGGCCCAGACGCTCCACCCACTTGTCCACCAGCTTGTCCGCACTCCCCTTTTCGTTCTCATAGGGGGCGGTCTGGTTGCGCAGGGCGCAGAGCATATCGCCATAGAAGATGCAGGCCAGCGCGCGGCGGGCCAGCGGCAGAGTCATCTGGAAGCCGCTGTCTTTTTCCAGACCCGAGAAGTTCAGGCTGGCCACCGGGATCTCCGGGTAGCCTGCCTTGACCAGTGCCTTGCGCAGCAGGTGGATGTAGTTGGAAGCACGGCAGCCACCGCCCGTCTGGGTGATGAGCAGGGCCGTATGTTCGAGATCATATTTGCCGCTGTTCAGGGCATCCAGGAACTGGCCGATGACCAGCAGCGCTGGGTAGCAGGTATCGTTGTGGACGTACTTCAGGCCCAGCTGTGCCACGGCGCTGCCGCAGTTGCCCAGGATCTCGCACTTGTAGCCATCGTATTCCAGTGCATATTTCAGCAGCCGGAACTGGGTGACGGCCATGTTGGGGATGAGGATGGTATGGGTCTTCTTCATCTCCGGGGTAAATTTTGGATATTGATGTTCCATAGGTTATCTCCTGTCCTCATCGCGCTCATCCAGAGCAGCAAACAGGCTGCGCAGGCGGATGTTGACCGCGCCAAGGTTGGTGATCTCATCGATCTTGAGCTGGGTATAGAGCTTGCCGCCCTCCTGCAGGATCTCGCGGGTCTCGTCGGTGGTAATGGCGTCCACGCCGCAGCCGAACGAAACCAGCTGCACCAGATCCATGTCTTTCTGGGTGGTGCAGTACTTGGCCGCTGCATACAGGCGGCTGTGGTAGGTCCACTGGTTCAGGACGCTGGTGGGGAATTTCTCCACCCGGTTGGAAATGCTGTCCTCGGTGACCACTGCCGCGCCGTGGCGGGTAATGAGGTGGTCGATCCCGTGGTTGACCTCCGGGTCCACATGATACGGACGGCCCGCCAGCACGATGATCCGTTTGCCCTGACGGCGGGCTTCGTCAATGATCTCGCTGCCCTTGACCCGAATTTTTGCCATGTGGGCCTCGTACTCGGCGTAGGCTGCATCGGCTGCCTCCTGCACCTCTTTCTCCGAGATGCCGCCGAAGTACTTGGGCAGAACATTTTTCGCCATCTTGTGGACGAAATCTTTCGGGCGATGGATGCCAACGTAATCGTAAATGAACTTCTTGCCCTCCAGCTCCGGGCAGTTGCCTGCCAGAACCTCGGGGTAGTAAGCCACCACGGGGCAGTTATAATGGTTATCCCCCAGCCCCTCATCCACATTGTAGGTCAGGCAGGGGTAGAAGATGGCATCCAGCTGCATCTGGCTCAGGGCCTTGATGTGGCCGTGGCTGAGCTTGGCCGGGAAGCAGGCCGTATCGCTGGGGATGGTCGCCTGACCGGCCAGATAGAGGCCGCGGCTGGACACCGGGCTGGTGTGGACGGCAAAGCCAAGCTTGGTCCAGAACGCATACCAGAACGGCAGCAGCTCATAGAAGCCCAGGCAGAGCGGGATGCCGATGGAGCCGCGCTTGCCGGGTACCGGCTTGTAGCTGGCCAAAAGCTGCTGCTTATAGGCGTAAAGGTTGAGGCTGTTGTCCTCGCTCTTGCCCGTCACCGGCTTATCGCAGCGGTTGCCCGAGATGAATTTGCGGCCATCGGCAAAGGTATTGACGGTGAGCTGGCAGTGGTTGCCGCAGCCGCCGCACTTGACGCTAACCACTTTCTGGTCAAAGTTCTTGAGCTCGGCCTGGCTCATCATATCGGAGACCGTTTTGCCGTTCTTTTTGCTCTGGCGCAGACCGAACAGTGCCGCACCGTAAGCGCCCATCAGGCCCGCGATGTCGGGACGGATGACCTCGACGCCCATTTCTTTTTCAAAGGCACGGAGGACGGCTTCGTTATAGAACGTACCGCCCTGCACCACGATCTTCCGGCCCAGCTCCTCGGGGCTGGAAGCGCGGATGACCTTGTACAGCGCGTTTTTGACCACGCTGATGGACAGACCGGCCGAAATGTTCTGGATGGATGCACCATCTTTCTGGGCCTGCTTGACCGAGCTGTTCATAAACACGGTGCAGCGGCTGCCCAGATCCACGGGGCGGTCAGCAAACAGGCCGAGAGCGGCAAACTCCTTGACGTCATACCCCAGCGCCTGGGCAAAGGTCTGCAAAAAGCTGCCGCAGCCGGAAGAACAGGCTTCGTTCAGGAAGATGTTGCTGATGGCACCATCCTCGATTTTGAAGCACTTCATATCCTGGCCGCCGATGTCGATGATAAAATCGACATCCGGCATAAAGTATTTGGCGGCCGTAAAGTGGGCCACCGTTTCCACCAGACCGTAATCACAGCGGAACGCGTTTTTCACCAGCTCCTCGCCATAGCCGGTTGTGGTCACACTGGCCACCTGCAGGCCCGGGTGCTCCTTGTAAATTTTGAGCAGCTGCTCCCGGATCAGAGGCAGCGGGTTGCCGAGGTTAGGCTGGTAATTGGTGTACAGGATCTGGCTCTTCTCGTCCACGACCACCAGTTTGACGGTGGTGGAGCCGGAGTCGATGCCGATATGCACCGGGCCGCACTGGGCGCTGAACGGCACCCTGGGCACGCTGTGAGACATGTGCCGGGCATGGAACGCCTCGTACTCTTCCTTGTTGGCAAAGAGGGGCGGCTCGCTGGCATAGGTTGCCGTGGCGGCGTACTCATCCAGCGCCTTGGCCACCTCCGAGAGGTTGAACGCCTTATCCGCGTAAAGGGCGGCACCCAGCGCCACATACAGCAGGCTGTTCTCAGGGCAGGTGCCAGTCACGCCCAGCGCTTCATCAAAGCTCTTGCGCAGCACGGTGCTGAACGTCAGCGGTCCGCCCAGATACAGGATGTTGCCCTGGATGGGGCGGCCCTGTGCCAGGCCGGCAATGGTCTGGTTGACCACTGCCTTATAGATGCTGGCCGCGATATCTTCCGTCCGGGCACCCTGGTTGATGAGGGGCTGGACGTCGCTCTTGGCAAACACGCCGCAGCGGGAAGCGATGGTATAAGTACGCTGTGCCTGCTCGGCTGCTTTGTTCATCTCATCGGCGCTCATTTTCAGCAAAGTTGCCATCTGATCGATGAACGCACCCGTGCCGCCGGCACAGCTGCCGTTCATCCGCACCTCGGTGCCGTTGGTCAGGAACAGGATCTTTGCATCCTCGCCGCCCAGCTCGATCACGCAGTCCGTCCGGGGGACAAACCGCTTGACAGCCACACGGGTGGAGAAGACCTCCTGCACAAAGGGCACCTTGCAGCTGTCGGCCAGGCCCATGCCTGCCGAGCCGGAGATGCTGAGCAGGGCGGTCTGCCCGTGCAGCTGCTCGGTATCAATGCGGCGCAGCAGTTCCTGCGCCTTTTCCAGAATATGACTATAGTGTCGCTCGTATGTCGAATACACCAGCGCATCGTTTTCATCCAGCACCACGCACTTGATGGTGGTGCTGCCGATGTCAAGACCTACTCTCACAGTTGTTTTTCCTCCTTGAAGGATCGTGCTCCCCTGCCCTGCCCCGATGCGTGCAGGGGCAAAAAACAGGGAGGAGCCGAAGAAACACTCTCCGGCCCGCATACGGGGATATTATAAACCAAATGGGCGGGACATTCAATCCGCTGTCTTTATTTTACACGTTAAAAATAGTAATTTCGATGCAAAAAGTTAAACATTTTGTGAATTTGCCAAAAGCGGCAGCCCATTTTTCGGCATTTTGGCAAAAAATTTTTACCATTCGCTTTTTGCATCGTTCCAATCGAAACTTTCCTGCCCACATTGGTTATACTTTAACATAAAGCGAGTTCTTTTTGAATTTTTTGCTGGCTAAGATTTGGTGAAGAAAGAGGGAAGAGATTGATGGGACGATCCTCCCGGGTGGTGTTCTCGGCAGTCTGGCAATGGCAGCCCTCTTCGGCGCGGGTGCAGCCAAGCGCGTGGAAACAAATAGACTTTTTATTTTACCGTTTTCCCCGTTTTTCCGCAGCGCTCAAAAAGGGCAGGCGCGCGGCCTGCCCTTTTGTGGTTCTGAGGTTTTATACGCGATGCTTTGACCGCAGCAGCAAGGTCTTCCAGCTGGGCATCTCATTGCGCAGGGTGTCCCAGGCAGGCATCGCCGTCCGGGTAGTAGCACGGATGGCCTCAAACGCCTCATCGTGGTAGTGCATCTCTTCCACGGCATGCATGGCGTGGTCGCTGGCACACAGGCGGCCCAGCGGCGTTTTCGTCATCATCAGCATCATTCTGTCCATCTTTTTGCGGCCGGGGGTGCAGGCCTCGTAGTAGCTGGTGTTCTCCGCGTCGTTTACCGGGACGCCTGCCGCCTTGAGCATCATGCAGCCCTCCCACGCCGCGTCGAGCATGAGCTTGCGCTGCTCGGCGGTGGCCTTGGTCAGGTCGCCATTGCAGGCGTAGCAGACATAGCACACCGGCAGGATCAGGGCCAGGTGGCACTTGAGCCACTCGTCCATATCGCTGTAGAACGTCAGCTTGTACTTGACGCCCGCAAACGCCGCCTGCAGCCGCTGGCGGAATGTACCGGACAGCGGCGCTGTCGCGCCGCCTACCGTCATGCCAATGCCCGCGTGGACACTGATGACCTGGCCGTTCTCCCGGCGTCCGCCGTTGTTCTGGAAGCCGAACGCGATCTTATCCGCCGGGCGCTGCATGGCCTGCAGGACAGAGCGAGCATGGGGCTGGTTGCCCACAAACACAAAAAACTCGCTCTTGTTCTGCTTGAGGACGGGCAGGATCTCCGGCAGCTGGCCTGCCTGCACCGTGACAAACACGATGTCATAGCTTTCCTCCGGGGCCAGCGTTTCAATGGTCGGCACACGGTCCACAGTCGTTTTGAGCTGGGCCCAGTGGCGGATGGTGAGGCCTTTCTGGTCGATCCGCTCTTTCCACTCGCCCCGCGCCAGCAGAGTCACCGTGTTTTTCTCGTTTTGTACCAGCCGGTGGGCCAGCTCACAGCCCTGCACGCCTGCACCGTACACTAAGATCCTCATGGAAACGCACCTCCTGAAATGAAAGATGGTTATTTATGGAACAACGAGCTCAAAAAACCTTTTTTCTCATAGGGATGGCTCTGGGCACCCTTGACGGTATAGCCTGTCTCGGCAATGGCCGCCTTGAGGGCGTCAATGTCCAGCTCCTGCTCCGAGAGGATGACCGTCTCGCCCTTGGTGTGGGAAGAGGTCACCTTTTTGACATCCGCCGTCTTGCGGACCGTCTCATTGACGTGGCTCTCGCACATGCCGCACATCATGCCATCTACTTTTAAAATCGTCTCGATCATCTGAGGAAACCTCCAAGAATTTTTTGCCTCTGCCGCAGCTTTTGCAGATTGCACAAAGGCAGCAGCTTAAATTTAGGCATTTTGTTAGCAGAAGCTAACCAGCAAACCAAACAAATCGCTGTCCGGAAGCACACCGGGCAGCGGCCCGCCCCGCGGCGGGATCAGAGCCTGATTTCTGCTTTTATCATACCACAGAGATGGGGAATGCGCAAGCGGTGCATACAGGTCCACAGCGTAAAAAATCGTCTCTTGTCAAGGGCAGTGAAACGTGGTACAGTAAACGGGCAATCGCTTCCATTTTATCGGATATGATCTTACGAGGGATTTTATGAAACAGAACAATCGTTTTTGCGTGCTGGCACTGACCGCTGTGTTGGCACTGACTCTAACCGCCTGCTCCGAGACGGCTGACGGCTCCGCCGCATCGGGCAGCACCCAGACCACGCAGCCTGCCCAGAGCACCGTCCAGCAGGACACTTCCGCCGGAACTCCCTCTGCCAGCCAGCAGACCGAGGTGCTGGGCAGCCTGACCTCCTCCGAGCTGCAGGAACTCGTCTCCGGCAGCACCACGCTGGAGCAGCTGACCCAGCAGCGCGCCGAGGCTGCTGACCCCGGCACGGGGAGCACCACTGCCCTGCCGGAGTATGAGCAGCAGCTGCAGGCTCTCATCAACCAGCTCTACGCCGTCAAGGCCCGGGCCGAGAGCAGCCTGAACAACACCATCCAGTCGGCCACGGCAGAGTACAAGGCTCTGCCTGCCGCCAAGCAGACCAAGAGCCGCAAAATCGCCATCGTGATGGGCAAGGCCAGTGAGCTGAAAGCCATGGAGGCTTCCTGTGACAAAGAGGTGGACGACATCGTAAACCAGATGCGCGCCCTGCTGACCCAGAACGGCCAGAGCACCGCCCTGGCCGACGAGGCACTGGCTGCCTACAAGGCCCAGAAGAGCGAAATGGTCTCTTCCCTCACCAGCAAACTCTACGGCTGAGCGCCGAACGCGTTTCCCCTGCAATTTGTGCCGGAATATCCCCGGTACCCGTTGCAGGGGTTCTTTTTTGCCCGGAGAAATTCTGTTCCTGTCAGGCAGCCGCATTTTACAACTCCGGTCAGGTTTCTGTTCCACCCCTGCACGGTATCCGCTCCAAAATCATCGCTAGAGTTTTACTTCCGTTTGTAAATTTCGCCAATTTTTTGCATATTCCGGGCTTTTTTCCAATTTTGCTTGAATTGTGGGGACATAACGTTTAAAATTAGATGGGGTATTAAGGCCTTTGTTTTTCTGCGTCAATTTTTAGAGAGGCGAAAGGCATGTCCCCACGTAATTTCAACTGAGAAAGGCGATGAGGCTAATGGAAATGGAAGAAGAAGTGATCGACCTGAGCGAGCTGCTGCGGCTTTTGTGGAGCCATGTGCTGCAGATCGTGGCGGTGGGCCTTGTGGCGGCGGTGATCAGCTTTCTGGTATGCACGTTCGCGCTGACGCCCCGGTATCAGGCGTCCGTCAACATGATCGTCAATACCCGGCAGGATAACACGACGACCATGAGCACTGACAACATCACCTCGGCAAAAAACATGATCGACACCTATGCAGTCATCATCAAGAGCAACCTTGTGCTCAACGATGTCATCCAGCGGATGGGCCTGGACATGACCTACAGCCAGCTGGCAGACAGCATCACGGTGGGCAGCGTCAACTCCACCCAGATCATGGCCATTACGGTGACCAATGAGAACCCGGGCCTGGCGGGCAAGATCGCGCAGACGATCGCGGAGGTCGCGCCGGACGTGATCGTGGAAAAGGTCGAGGCAGGCTCCTGCAAGGCAGTGAGCGACGTGGAGATCGACACCACGCCTGTCTATCCCCAGACCAAGAAGACCATGCTGCTCTGCGCTCTGGCCGGTATGGTAGCGGCCTGCGCTCTGCTGGTGGTCAACCACCTGCTGCACAACTACATTGTAGACGACGAAGATGTTCAGAAGAAGCTGGACCTCCCTGTTTTGGGCTTTATCCCTGAGGTGTGATGTAAGATGTGGAATCCGTTCAAACCGAAAATTGAAAACTCTGACCCCGGCCAGCGCTCCCTGCAGCTGATCTCCCAGAAAGGAATGCCCTTTGCGTATGTGGAAGCTTACAAATCCCTGCGCACCAACCTGAACTTTCTGACCAGCTCCACCGGAGCCCGCGCCATTGTGGTCACCAGTACCATGCCGGAAGAGGCCAAGAGCAACGTCTCAGTCAACCTGGCCCTGACCTTGGCCGAAGACGGCAAAAATGTAGCCCTGGTGGACTGCGACCTGCGCAAGCCCGTGCTGCACAAATACCTGAAAGCCGGTCACAATGTGAAAGGCGTTTCCAATATTGTCTCCAACCAGTGCAAGCTGGAAGAGGCTCTGCTGCGGCTGGAACAGCTCAAGATCACGTTCCTGCCAGCCGGCACGCCCCCTCCGAACCCCTCGGAGCTGCTGGGCTCGGCCCGGATGCAGCAGATGATCCAGCAGCTGCGCGCCACTTTTGATTATGTCATCTTCGACGCGCCTCCTATCTCCATGGTGACAGACGCGGCGGTCATCGGCAATCAGGTGGACGGTGCTCTGTTTGTTGTTCGTTCCAGCTACGCCCCGGCCGAGTCCGTGGAGGCCGCTGTCAAGAAGCTGAAAGACACCGGCGTAAAAGTGCTGGGTGCCGTGCTGACCCGCTATGACGCCAAGACGGCGCTCAAGGGCTCCAACTACGCTTACAACTATTATAGCTACGGCTACTCCTACGGTACCCCCCAGACGGATCCGGCGGCATCGCAAAGCCCGGAAAAGCGAAAGCACGCAAAGCCAGCCGAAAGGGTAACGAACCATGACTGATCTGCACTGCCATATCCTGCCCGGTATTGACGACGGTGCCAAAGATGTCTCGGTCTCGCTGGAGCTGCTCCGCAAGGAGTATGAGGACGGCGTGCGCAACATCGCGTTCACCAGCCATTTCAACAGCGAGCGCACCACGGTGGAAGCTTTTCTGGAAAAGCGTGCCGCCGCCTACGCGCGGCTGACCGAGGCACTGAAAGAAGAGCCGATGGACTTCCGGTTCAAGCTGGGCAGCGAAGTTTACTTTTCTCCCAAGCTCTGTGAGCTGGACGCCAAGGCCCTCTGCATGGGCGACACCGCCTACATGCTCATTGAGTTTCCCACCACCCATAAGCCTCATTTTATCAAGCAGACCCTGTACGCTTTGCAGGAACAGGGCATCCTGCCGCTGATCGCGCACATTGAGCGTTACCCCTATGTGCTGGACGACCCCACCCTGCTGTATGAGTGGGTGGCCGCCGGTGCTTACGCGCAGATCAACGCCGGGGCCCTGCTGCAAGATACAAAGCTCCGCAAGAAGCTCTGCAAATTCATCTCGTGGGGGCTCGTGCATGTGCTCTCCACGGACACCCACTCCCCGGACAAGCGCCCGCCCCGGATGGCGGAGGGCATCCAGATGCTGCAGAAGACGCTGGGCACTGAGATCGCCGACCGGATCGTCCGCAACGGTGACGAGCTGTTTGACGACCAGGAGCTGGACATCATCTCCCCGCACCAGCCCAAAAAGATGCTGGGCATGTGGATTTGATCATCTTTTGTCTTTGATTGAAAATCCGATATTTTTATTACAAACTTTGGAAAAGAGGAATTTTATTATGAACTATCCTGTTGCTTATGCCGTGATCCCCGAAGAAGAAATGAGCTATATCTCCGGCGGTAAGGACCCCAATTACAAAGGTCTGTTCGACTACATGATGGGCGATTATCTGCGCGACACTGTCAAGAGCGATGTCCGCAATGCCGTCTGGAACAGCGCCAAGCAGAGCTCTTTCACTCCCCTTGTCAACTGGTTCAAGACTGTGGACGACATGGGCGTCATTGGTCATCTGGGTTATTTCTATGGCTTCTACCACCTGTGGGAGGCTGTCAAGGGCTACCTGGGCTAATTAAAAAGTAACGTATATGCAAAAGAAACAAATTTTTCAGCTCGTGCTTCTGGCTGTGGGCGCGGTCCTGGCTGCCGTGATCGGCTTCTGGCTCGTGCCGGTGAGCAATTACGTCAAGGCCCGCACGGCTCCGCTGGATGAGACCATCCTGGAAGCCGAAAGCAGCACGCGGGAGGTGGTCACCATCTCGGATACCGAACTTTCCCAGCTCATCAGCGGTGAGCTGACCCTGGATGCACTGGCCGACCTGCCCGGCGTCATCACCGTGGAGCCCGTCGGCACCACGGCAGGTGCCGCCCAAGGCGGCGGCGCGGCCAATCGCTCCCCTGCGGATGAGACTTCCGCTTCTGCCATTGCAGAGAGCGAAGCTTCTTCGGACGCTGCTTCCCGTGAGGCACAGGCCGATGCAGAAACGCCCACCCAGACCAGTGCTGTCTCCGGCAGCACCGGCACTTCCGGCAATGCCAGCCTCTCGGAGGCCGCCTATGAGGGCGAAGTCAAGGCACTGGTCCAGCAGCTCTATGCCGTGAAAGGCCGGGCGGAAAGCGGCCTGAATGCCTGCATTGCTTCCGCCAAGGCAGAGTATAAATCTCTGCCGCCGGAGCAGCAGACCCGCAGCCGCAAAATTGCCATCTGCATGTCCAAAGCCGGCCAGCTCTCGGCCCTGCAGGCCTCCTGCGACAGTGAGGTCAACCGCATTGTGAGCCAGATGCGCTCGGTGCTCAAGGCCAACGGCCAGAGCACCGCCCTGGCAGACCAGGCCATGAGCAGTTACAAGAGCCAGAAGAGCGCCCGGCGGGCGGCTCTGATGAGCCAGCTTTACGGTTGAGCCGCTTTTTGATCACCCTTTGGAGGAACCAGCGTGGAACAACTCACATTTTCGCAGCACGTTGCGGCAAACGGCGGTTCCCTGCCCTGGCAGGACGCTGTGCGCCTGACGCTGCTGACCATCCAAACCATTTCGGCTCAGGCAGACCCGGAAACCACCTATCTGGATGTCTGCCCGGAGCAGATCGTACTGAGCAAAGACGCCCGGGAAGTGCTCTCCTGCGGTAAGCCCCACTCCCTGAAAGAGTGGGACGCCGCCGATGCCGCCAACCCGCAGCTGCTGCCCTGGGAGTTCTGGAACGCCTGGAGTGCCCGCACCCCGGCTGCTCAGGTCTACCCGGTCGCGGCCTGCCTGTTCGGCGCTCTGAGCGGCCACCTGCCCATGGCGGCCAAAGCCCGGCTGAACGGTGCGGCGCTTCGCACCCTGTCCGACATCCCGGACGCGCTGAACAACGTGCTCCAGAAAGGCCTTGCTCTGAACGCAGCCGACCGCTGGCCGTCGCTGGAGGCATTCCGGGCGGCTCTGGTCGATGCCACCAAAATCGAAATCGCGGTGGATGACACTCCTGAAAAAACCGACGATACTCCCGCCCTGCAGGCAGGCCAGCTGGACCTGAGCAAGGTACGCACCGTCGATGCACCCAAGGGGCCGCAGGCGGTCTACAAACCCACGGCCCAGAAAAAATCCGTCAAGCTTGGTCCCCTGCTCCCGGTGGCTGTCCTCTCGGTTGCGTTCCTGGGCGGCCTGCTGGCCTATCAGTTCACCCTGCGGGGCACCCCGACGGCGGAAGAGCTCTTCCTGCCCACGGCAACGGCCAAGACTTCCAGCAGCTCCAAAGCCGCGGAACCGGAACGTGAAGCCGCTTCCAGTGCGGCAGAGAGCGAAGCAGCTTCTTCCAGTGAGGCTGCTTCCTCCTCCCCCGCCGCCAGCGAAGCTCCGGCCAGCGCTCCCTCCACCAAGCAGGAGGAGCCCGCCAGCAGCGCGGCTTCTTCCAAGGCGGCATCCAGTGCAGCCAGCAGTTCCAAGGCCTCCAGCGCTTCCAGCAAAAAAGAGGAGAAGCCTGCTTCTTCGGCCAGCAGTGCATCCAGCACGGCTTCTTCGGAGGCTGCTGCCAGCTCCGCGGCCCCGGAAAACGTGACCCAGACGCTGACCCTTGCCGACGGCAGCAAGTTTGTGGGCAAGGTGGACGGTTCCAAGCAGACCGGCACCCTGACCAAATCCAACGGCGATGTCTATACCGGCACCTTTACGGACGGCAAGCTGGAGGGCAAAGGCACCCTGAAAACCGCCAGCGGCAACAGCTATGACGGCAATTTTGCAGGCGGCCAGCCCAGCGGCTCCGGTACCATGAAGTATGCCAACGGCAGCACCTACACGGGCAGCTGGGCCGATGGCCAGCGCAGCGGCTCCGGCACGGTGAATTACGCCAACGGGGATAAGTTCTCCGGCAGCTTTGCCGCCGACCTGCGGGACGGCAGCGGCACCTACACCTGGGCCAACGGCACCACCTACCGCGGCACCTGGAAAGCAGGCGAAGCGCGGAAAGGCGGCACCTACAGCTATACCGATGCAGGCGTGAAAGAGGGCCTTTCCGCAGGCGGCAACCTGACCATGCAGGATTGAGCGCCCGGCCCTCTTGACAAATCGCCTCGGCTGTGATATCCTAAAGCTCCTAAAATATCGTGTGGATTTTTACAGTATCAAGCTATTTTTCGCCACACAATGGTGCAAAAGCCATTGTGTGGCTTTTTTGCGTCCAAACCTCTGCAGCCCCCACCCGATGAAAGGAGATCTCTTCTGTGAACAACACCTTTATGAAAGAGCGCCCGGTCTTCCCGCTTTTGATGTCCATGGCGCTGCCCAATGTCATTTCCATGCTGGTCAACTCGCTGTACAACATTGTGGACAGCCTGTTTGTGGCCCGCATCAACGAATCCGCCATGACGGCCCTCTCGCTGGTCTTCCCGGTGCAGAACCTGCTCAACGCCATTGCCATCGGCTTTGGCATCGGCATCAATGCACTGGTGGCCCTCTGCCTGGGTGCCGGGGAGCACGAAAAAGCCGATCAGGCCGCTACCCACGGCATGGCGTTTTCCCTGCTGCACGGCATCCTCGGCTCGGCCATTGCCATTGCCATCATGCCATCTTTCCTGGGGCGCTTTACAACGGATGCCGAAGTGCTCTCCATGGGCCTGACCTATTCCTACATCGTGTTTGGCTTTGCCACGGTCAACATGGCCTCCCTGGCTTTTGAGAAGATCTTCCAGTCCGTGGGCCGGATGAAAGTGACCATGGTAGCCCTCATCGTGGGCTGTGTGGGCAACATCATCCTGGACCCGCTGCTCATCTTTGGCATCGGGCCGTTCCCTGCCATGGGCATTGCAGGCGCGGCGCTGGCCACCGGTATCGGCCAGGCACTGAGCACTGGTGTCTACCTCGTGGTGTACGCTTCCACGGAGCTGCCCGTCCGGCTGCGCCGTGCCTGCCTGAAGCTGGACAAAGAGCTGGACACCCGGCTCTACTCCATCGGCATCCCGGCCATCCTCAACCTGGCGCTTCCCTCTCTGCTGGTCACGTTCCTCAACAGCCTGCTGGCCGCGTTCTCGGGCAGCTATGTGGTGGTGCTGGGCATCTACTACAAACTACAGACATTCCTCTACCTGCCCGCCAACGGCATCGTGCAGGGAATGCGTCCCCTCATCAGCTACAACTACGGTGCCGGGGAGCACAAACGGGTACGCCGGCTCTACCAGATCACCCTCATCCTGAGCGCCGCTATCATGGCAGCGGGCACCCTTGGCTGTCTGGCAGCCTCGGAGCCTCTCATGCGGCTCTTTACCTCTACCCCGGAGACGGTGGAAGCCGGAAAACTTGCTCTGCGGATCATCTGCCTGGGCTTTGTGATCTCCGCCATCTCCACCACCTCTTCCGGTGCGCTGGAGGGTCTGGGCAAGGGCACGCAGTCGCTGGTGATCTCCCTGTGCCGCTACATCGTCTTCATCATGCCGCTGGCCTGGGTGCTCTGCCGACAGTTTGGCCCTGTGGGCGTCTGGAACGCGTTCTGGGTCACGGAAGTGCTCTCCGCCATCGTTTCCCTTATCGTCTACAAAAAGAGCGTCTGACACGTTTTCCGTATCCGCAAAAAAGGTTCCGGGCCTGCACTCCCCTTTCACAGGGAGGCAGGCCCGGAGCCTTTTCCATTTCAGCCCAAGGGCTGGTTTTTATTTGGTGTGCTGCTCGGTGCTCTGGTCGTCCGATTCAATCGGCGTATCCAGTTCCTCCACGGGGGCAGCGTTCTTTTTGGCCTTACGGGCCTTGCGCTTGTGGATCAGCTTCCGTGCGAGGAATGCTGCCACCAGCAGCGCGGCTACCGTGCCGCCGCAGAGCTCCCAGAGCGGGATGCCCTTGGGCACAAAGGCCATGACGATCTCGGTCCCGGCAGCCGTAAAGGTGATGTAGCTGCCAAAGGTATCGGTAGGCACTTTGATCCATTTGCCATCCTGCTGGACATAGACGCTGCCCTGCTTGCCCTGCGGCAGATAGCGGATGGTGTGGGTCTCCTGCCCGTCGTCCGAGAAGTCCAGCAGCCACTGCTCGGTGGCATTGGCCACGCCGGACGGCGTCTGGGAGGTAACGCTCAGGGCATTGGAGCCGCCAAACAGGCCATCCACATAGAAGATCGGACGGCCGTTGGTGCGGACATCAATGCTCTTCAGCGCCGGGATGTAAGAGGTGTACAGCGCCGTGACCACGGTGTCCAGATGGAGGTCATCCAGCACCGGGGTGTTCCACTCGGCAAAGTAACCGTCTTTCTGGGGCAGCTCGGGGTAATCAGCCTCGGTAAACGATGCACCGTAAGTAAAGGTGCGCTGGTCCACGATGTGGCCGTCGGCCATAAAGGTCAGCGTCAGCTTCTGGAAGCCCTTGGGCGCGCCCTCCAGTGCCCGCATGGTGTCGTAATCAATGGGCTCTGCCTGACCGGCACGGCTGATGCGGTCAACGCCACGCAGGGTATCGGAGACAAACAAGTTCCCCGTGAACGTACCATCCTGGCCGCCGGAAATGGCGCCCCAATACTGACCGTCGGTGTTGCTGCTGCTCGTGGAGAGGGCCACTTCGGAGTCATCCCCGTCATCGTCCGGCTCATGGATATCCACCATGGCGCGGTTATCCTTGACGATGCAGTTGTTGCCGGTCAGGACACTGTCCGCGCCCTGGCCCACGATGCCGCCAATGTACTTGCTGCCGGTCAGCTCACACTTGGCCCAGTTGGAGATCAGCTTTGCGGAGGAACGGCCTGCAATGCCGCCCACCTTGTTGTTGCCATCCACTTTGCCGTAAGCTTCGCAGCCCGTGATGTAGCCCAGATCCATCTCGCCGCAGATGCCGCCCGCTGCCTCTTTCTTGGAGGTAACGGTGCCCTCGTTGACACAGTTCATCACCACCGCGCTGATGGTGTACTCAGTGCGCAGGAGCGAACGGTTCTCATCCTTATCGTCGTCTTCGGGGTCAAGGGTGTTCTCCACCGCCATGGTACCCGCGATGCCGCCCACATTCATGTCGGCTTCCACGGTGCCGCGGTTGGTGCAGCCCTCGATCTTGCCCTCGTTCTGGACCGTCAGGTTCTCGGACTCATCTTCAAAGATGTTCTTGCTGCCGGGGTCGCTGATCTCTTCCACAGCATCCAGCAGCAGGTTGGAGACCACATTGATCTGGTCGTTGATGGAACGGAGGTTGCTGGTGAGGGTGTTGCTGGCCGAGAGCATATCCCGGTTGAGGGTGCTCATCTGGTCGGTCATGTTCGTCACAGCGTCAAACAGTTCATCCTTGGTCGCGGTCATCTCGGAAGAGGGGCGCGGCACATGGATGGGATCCTGCTCCGCCAGCCAGTGAACGATATCTGCCGCCTGGCTGGTCATGCTGGTCAGGCCGCTCATGCCCTCCGCCATGATGCCGAGGCTGGCGGACATGTGGCCCAGCGTTGCGCTGGTGAGGGCGGAATCCGTCTTGAGGATATCCAGAGACTTGTCAAAATCATCCGCAGCCTTGCCCAGATCCTGTGCGGCATCGCTCAAGGAATCCAGACCCGCCTGAATGGAGGCATTGCCGGAACTGATGTTGCCGGTGTTGAAGCCCAGCTTATCCAGAATATCTTCCAGATTGCCCAGCCGGTCGCCCACATTGCCAAGCGCACCGGACATGCTGGTAAGGGCAGAAGCCATCTGGGGATTGCCCTGCTCCGAAACGAGGTTGGCGGTGTTGCCCAGCAGCGCGCCGATCTGCGTGGCCAGGCCTGCCATATTGCCCACGGCGCGGGTGACCTGCTTGCCGGCGGAAGCCAGCTGGCCGTCATCGGCCAGCAGCGTGGCGCTCCGCAGCAGACCCAGGCCGGTGGTCAGCAGCTTCATCTGGCCGCTCATGCCGGAGCCCAACGAGAGGATGCTCATGGCGGAATTCGCTACCTGCAGCAGGGAGATGGCTGTTTTGATGTGATCGTCCACCGCGTCACCGGACACGCTGGAATAGCCGCCCAGAATGGTGCTGATGGCGCTGCTCAGGCCGCTGTCATCCTTGCCCGGCAGCGAGGCGATCAGGTCGTCCAGGCCCTTGCTGATCTGCTCCAGACCCTGCTTGCTGGAATCCAGCGCGTCGCTGGCCTTGTGCGCGCCGGAAGAAGCCTTGGCCAGTGCCGTGGAGGCGGTCAGCATCTCGGCTGCCATCTCCGCGGTGACCCACTTGAGCTGGCCCACGGCGGTGGTCATCTTATCCAGTGCGTCGACACCCGTGTCCATCACGGGCTCCAGCCGGGTAAATGTATCGGAGATGAGGTCGCCCGTGCGGTCCACCTCGTCCGCCACTTCGTCAAAGTAATCGCCTCCCTGCTCCTGCAGACGGCGGGCTGCCTGCACGGCAGTGTCCATCTGAGAGTTCAGGGTGTTGAGGTCGGTATTGAGGAGGCTGGTGCTGCCGTCCATGTCATCGGCCGCGCCGTTGACCATGGTGTGCAGCGTGTCCAGCTCGGTGCGCAGACGGCTGATGGTGCTCTGGTCCAGGTCCAGCTCCACATAGGGCTCTGCCTGGCCGGCAATGCCGCCCACGTCCTTGCGGCCCTGTACCAGGCCCTGGTTGACACAGCCGGAGATCAGGCCATCGGTCCGGCCCACGATGCCGCCCACGTTATAGCCTACATGGGCATAGCCCACGTCGCCCGCGTTGGCACTGCTGAGGATCAGGCCGGAGGAGCGGCCTGCAATGCCGCCGGTATCCGAGGAGACATTGGAGATGTTATTGTTCAGGTCATCGCCCATATCCTTCTTGACCAGCTCCAGCAGGGTGGCCGGGAGGCCCTCCATATCGAGGGCGGACTCCTGATACTCGGAGTTGACGGCACCCACATTGGTGCAGCCGGTGATGACACCGAGGTTGTAGCCCACGATGCCGCCGGTGGCATACGCACCGCTGACCATGGCACGGGAGGTGCTGTGGTCGATGGTTCCGCTCGTCTCATTGCGGCCCACCAGACCGCCCGCCTCCTCCTCGCCGTGGACAGCACCGGAGAACGTGCAGTTGATGATGGTGCCGTAGTTGGTGCCCACCAGACCGCCTGCGGTCTTCTGGGTACCAGCAGGATTGACCACACCCTTGATGGTAAGGTCCTGAATGGAACCGCCCTCTTCCAGGATGCCGAAGAAGCCGGCTGGAGAATAAGCCCCCATGAGGCTGACATCCGAGATGGTGTGGCCGTTGCCCTTGAACGCACCGCTGAACGACGCAACGGGGGCCCACTCCGTATCCTCCAGCGAGAGGTCTTCCTGCAGGATCACGGTCTTGCCTTTGGACCACTGATCAAAGCCGCATTTGTCGGCAAAGGCCAGCAGGTCCGAAACACTGTTGATGTAAATGGTATCCGTCGGCGCGGTGTCGGCCGCAAATACCGGCAGCGCCGCCGAAGCCGCCAGCACCAGTGCCAGCAGCGCAGCGGTCAGGCGGTGCAGCAGCCGGGTGCTGCCCGCCGCAGACTCATTCGTCCGCATGGGAGTCGTTTTCATCCTGCACCTCCTGTGAGATTTTACCAGAAAGAACGGTAAGATGTACGTTTCCATCCACAATGGCGTTCATGGTACCGGCCACGGAGCCGTTCACCTCGCCCTGCACCATGCCATTGACACGCACCCGGCCGCTGGCCGTGTTGGTGTGCAGCACCACATGATGCATGGAGAACGAAGTTTTATCCACCAGCTTGCCGCCCACCAGCAGGATCTGCGGCAGGACGAACAGCACCAGGAAGATGGAGATGATGGTACCGCGGCCCAGGCACTGGCCGATGCCCACGATGCAGGCATCGGACGTCATCTGACCGATCAGGGTACCGGCCACCGTCATGATGGTACCGGAGGTGAGGATGGTGGGGAACGCAAAGTTTAGCGTCTCGACCATGGCCGTCTTATGGTCCATCTTATCCCGCAGCTCGTTGTAGCGGGTTGCAATGACGATGGCGTAATCGATGTTTGCACCCATCTGGATGGAGCTGACGATCAGGTAGCCCATGAAGTACAGCGGCGTGTGGATAAAAGCGGGGACGGAGAAGTTGACCCAGATCGCGCCCTCGATGACGAGGATCAGCAGGATGGGCATTGCCACTGACTGGAACGTGAACAGCAGGACGATCAGGACGATCAGCACGGAGACCACGCTGACCACGATGTTGTCGATGGCAAACGACTTCTGGAAGTCGTACTCGTTGGTGGCGTCGCCCGCCAGATAGATGTCGCCGTCCGGGTAATATTTCCGGGCGATGGTGCGCATCTGGTCCGTGAACTCATACATTTCATCCCCGCTCTGGAGGCTGGGGTTCAGGTAGACCAGAATACGGTTGTAATCCGCGCCCTGCAGCTGGGCCTTTGCGCTCAGCATCTGGGTCTGGGCATCATGCAGGTCGTCGATCTGATCCTGGTCCAGGCTGACAATGCCGGAATCGACCTCGTCACAGACGTAGAGGAACATATCAATGAGCGGCACACTGTAGTTGGAGAAGTTGCCAATGACCTGGCCGTACTCATCATTTTCCAACGCGTAGCCTGTGTAAACCACTTGGGCCAGCTCGTAATCCAGGCCCGCCATCTCAGAGAACTGGCGGGAAGTGAGCCGGTCTTCCAGCATGTAGCCGTCCATGGCCTCGATGTTGGAAAGGCCGCGGGTGTGGTCCACCTCATCGTGGCTTTCCAGTTCTTTGATCATGGCTGCTTCCACCCGGTAATCGTCGTTCTTTGGTACGACAAGAGCCACCAGGTTGGACTTGGTAAAGTTTTCGTCGATCATGTTATCGGCGATCTGCGTCTCATTCAGCACTGGCGTCTTGATCGGGCCGTAGCCATAGGCGTAGGGGCACTGTGTCTGGAAATGGTAGGCAAACACCAGCACCACTGCAAAGACGATGGGAACGATCTTGCGGGTTTTGTAAGCATAGCGGCCCACGAACGAGATCTTGGGCACAAAGTTGCGGTGCTTGGTCTTGCTCATGTAAGGGCCAAACAGCATCAGCAGGCCGGGCATGACCACGAAGACCGACAGCATGGAGAACAGGATGGCCTTGATGAGGCAGATGGCCATATCCGGGCCGATCTTGAACTGCATGAACAGCATGGCCACCAGACCGCCGATGGTGGTCAGGGAGCTGGAACTGATCTCCGGGATACTCTTGGCCAGCGACTCGATGACCGCCTCTTTCAAGGGCAGGGTCTCGTGTTCTTCTTTAAAATGATTGCAGAAGATGATGGCGTAGTCCAGCGAAAGGGCCAGCTGCAGAATGTTCGTGACCGAGTTGGAAACGAACGAGATGGTGCCCAGCAGGAAGTTGGTGCCCATGTTGAGGATCATGCCCACCACGAAAGTGAGCAGCAGCACGGGAACTTCCGCATAGGTCTGGGAGGTGAAGATCAGCACCACCACAATGATGATGGCAACATACACCATGATGACATTGACTTCACGCTCAATCGTCTCCTCCTGAGTATTGCCCAGCGAGGTGGAAACGTAGATATCGTAGTCTTTCAGGTACTCCTTGACGCTTTCCAGCGTTTCCAGGCACTGGTCGTCGTCCTCGGGGTAATCGAATGTGATGGAGTACAGCGCCGATACATTATTATAATGGGCGGTAGTATCATCGTACTCGATCATCTGGATGCCCCTGAGGCCCGCCAGCTCGTCGTTCAGCTGGTCTGCCTCGTCCGGCGTGATGTTTGCCACCATGACATCGGCAGAACCGTAGGTGGTAAACTCTTTCTCCATAATGTCCAGGCCCATGCGGGTCTCGCTGGTCTTGGGCAGATAGGTGGTCAGGTCGCTTTCCACCTTGACCCAGCTGCGGGAGAAGATGGTGAAGATGGCCCCCAGAATGACGATGAGGAACACAAGGTTGCGCCGCTCAACAATTTGCAGCGCGAGCTTGTGCATAAAATCGTTTTTGGGCTGTTCCTGCTCAGTCATCGTGTTCCCTCCTCTCGGCAAATTGGGGCCTGGGTGAGTATCCCCGGGCCGCCGCGCGGTTCTTCGGCAGCTGATACGGCCTTTTGCAGCCGTGACAGTTTCTTCATAGGGTGCCTCCTATTTGTGAATTTGCAAAAGAAAAGCAGACAAAATTTGTACAAATGTAATATTAACCCAACTTTTTTTAAAAAGCAAGCGACAAAAACGGCAAAATGATGAAAAAAGATGGCGGACAAAAATCTTTTGCCATACGTTTGCCTCAGGCGTTTTCGCCCTCTGCCACCCTGCACAAACCGCCTGCACCGGGCTCTTTTTTTCTTGTACCGAATGCCAAAGAGTGTTAACAAATTTTGACAGGGCTTGAAATCCATAGCGAAGTGGTATAGTATAAGGCCAGAGAGTAATCCTACCGCATCACTCGGGATTCAATCCCAAGCCATGCAGTCCCTGATATCATTTGGAGGTGTATTCCATGAGCAGTCCCCTGCTGGAAGTCAAAGATCTGCAGGTTACCGTAGGCGAGGAGCAGAAAGTGCTTCTGGACGGTTTGAACCTGACCATTTATCCCGGTGAGACCCATGTTCTGATGGGCCACAACGGTGCCGGTAAATCCACCCTGATGAGCGCCCTGATGGGCGACCCCCGTTATACCGTTACCCGCGGCCAGATCATTTTCAAGGGTCAGGATGTGACCCACGAGCCTGCCGATGTGCGGGCAAAGCTGGGCATGTTCCTCTCGTTCCAGGCCCCTGAAGAGATCCCCGGCATCACGCTGGAGAATTTCCTGCGCACGGCCCAGAACGCCATTACCGGCAAGCCCGTCAAAGTGTTTGCGTTCCGTAAGGAGCTGGCCCAGCAGATGGAAGCGCTGGGCATGGATGAAAGCTATGCCGACCGCTATTTGAATGTGGGCTTCTCCGGCGGCGAGAAGAAGAAGAGCGAGATTTTGCAGCTGCTGATGCTCAAACCCTCTCTGGCCCTGCTGGACGAGACGGACTCCGGCCTGGACGTGGATGCCGTGAAGACGGTGGCACAGGGCGTGCGCGCTTACCACAACAAGGACAACGCCCTTATCATCATCACCCACAACGCCAAAATCCTGGAGGGCCTGCATGTGGACTACGTCCATGTGCTGGACGACGCCCACATCGTGCGCACCGGCGACGGAAGCCTGGTCAATGAGATCATCGAGGAGGGCTTCCGCGCGCTGAAGGAGGACGAAGCCAAATGAGAGCCTTTGAAACAGAAAAGACCGACGTTGCCGAGGTGGACCGCAGCATTTACGACATCAAGGACAAGCCCAACGCTGCCTTTGAGGTCCATTCCGGCCTGACCCCGGAGATCGTCGAGAAGATTTCCGAGGAAAAGAATGACCCCGAGTGGATGCGCATTTTCCGCCAGAAGAGCCTGCGCGTCTACAACTCCATGCCGGTGCAGAACTGGGGCCCCTCCATCGAGGGGCTGGACATGAGCAATATCGTCACTTATGTCCGCCCCAAGACTGAGATGCGGGGCAAGTGGAGCGAGGTGCCCGACGACATCAAAAACACGTTTGAGCGGCTGGGCATCCCCAAGGCCGAACGGGCTTCGCTGGCTGGTGTGGGTGCCCAGTATGACTCCGAAGTGGTCTACCACAACGTCAAGGCCGAGGTGGCCGCACAGGGCGTGGTTTACACCGATATTGAGAGCGCCCTCAACGGCCCCTATGCCGAGATGGTGCGTACCCACTTTATGAAGCTGGTGCCCCCTACTGACCACAAGTTTGCCGCCCTGCACGGCGCGGTCTGGAGCGGCGGCTCGTTCGTGTATGTCCCGGCGGGTGTCAGTGTGGAGATCCCGCTGCAGTCCTACTTCCGGCTCAACGCGCCGGGTGCCGGCCAGTTTGAGCACACCTTAATTATTGTGGACAAGGGCGCTTACCTCCACTTCATTGAGGGCTGCTCCGCTCCTAAATATAATGTAGCCAACCTTCACGCAGGCTGCGTGGAGATCTACGTTGGTGAGAACGCCCGGGTGCGCTACTCCACCATTGAGAACTGGTCCAAGAACATGTACAACTTGAACACCAAGCGTGCCAAGGTGGAAAAGGGCGGCACCATCGAGTGGGTGTCCGGCTCGTTCGGCTCTCACACCTCCTGCCTCTACCCCATGAGCATTCTGGCGGGCGAGGGTGCCCGGATGGAGTTTACCGGCATCACTTTTGCGGGTGCCGGACAGGATCTGGACACCGGTGCAAAAGTGGTTCATGCTGCTCCCAACACCAGCTCCCACATCACCACCAAATCCATTGCGCGGGACGGCGGCGTCTCCAACTTCCGCAGCTCTGTCACCGTGCTGCCCAATGCCACGGGCTCCAAGTCGGCTGTCTCCTGCGAGAGCCTGATGCTGGATGACCGCTCCCGCTCCGATACCATTCCGGAAATGGACATTCGCTGCGATGCCGTGGATGTGGGCCATGAGGCCAAGATCGGACGCATCAGCGAGGAAGCCGTCTTCTATCTGATGAGCCGCGGCCTCTCGGAAGAGGACGCCCGGGCCCTCATCGTGGGCGGCTTTGCAGAACCCATTGCCAAGGAGCTGCCCGTGGAGTACGCCGTGGAGATGAACAACCTCATCCATCTGGAAATGAAAGGCAGCATTGGCTGAAAGGAGGCCGGGAACGATGAATGATTTAAACATGAACCGCCTGCCTGTCCCCACCTGGAACCAGTGCGGTGTCAATTCCGCCCCCAAAGCGGCGGCACTGCCCGCTGTCCCGGCGGACGACTGGGGCGAGGTGAACCTTGCCTTTACCCTGCCCGCCGGTGTGGGGGAAGCCGAAGAAGATTTTACCACCTTTGCCGAGAGCGGCATGGGTGCAGAGACCGATGCATTTTTGCTGGGGAACGCCAATGTCCGCTCGGCCCTCACCGTGGCCGAGGGCGTGGAGGTAAACGACCCCGTCCAGTTTGAAGTCACACTGGACGCCGCCCACCCCACGGCCCTGAGCGTGTTCTCGCTGGACGCAAAAGCCCACAGCAGCGTGACGTTGGTGCAGGTGGTGCGTGGCGACGCCGAAAACGGTGTGGCCGCTTCCCTCACCCGCGTCCGCGCCGGAGAGGGTGCCCATGTCAAACTGGTACAGATTCAGCTGCTGGGCAGCAAGGCCCGCCGCTGGAACGCCGTGGCCGTGGAAGAGGGCCCCGGTGCCAAAGTGGAGCAGGTGCGTGTGGAGCTGGGCGGAAGTCTTTCCGCCTGCGGCACCCGCGCCATGCTGGGCACTCCCAAAAGCGAATATGACCTGGACGCCGTCTATTTTGGCGGCGAGGATGCCGTGCTGGATTACAATGATGTCTCCGTCCACACTGCCAAGGACACCCTGTGCGAGATGCACACCGCTGGCGTCCTGACCGGCAATGCCGATAAGATCCTGCGCGGCACCATTGATTTCCGCCGGGGCGCCAAGCGGGGCGTCGGCCATGAGAGCGAGGATGTGCTGCTCTTCAGCCCCCACGCCCGCAACCGCACCGCTCCCCTGATCCTCTGCGGAGAGGAAGAAGTCGAGGGCCAGCACGCGGCCTCCATTGGCCGCCTGGACGAAGCAAAACTCTACTATCTGCGCTCCCGTGGCCTGAACGAGGCCCAGGCCCGCCGCCTGATGGTGGACGCCCGCTTTGCCCCCGCCATTGAAAAGATCCCGCTGGAAGCTCTGCGGGAGGAAGTACGCGCCGAAGCAGCAAGGAGGCTGGATGAGACATGCTGACCACACAAAACAACCCTTGGGTGAAAGATTTCCCCATTCTGGCCGCTGACGAAAACGGCAATCGGCTGGTCTATCTGGACAGCGCCGCCACCACCCAGCACCCCCAGCAGGTGCTGGATGCCGTGCTGCACTACTACCAGAAAGACAATGCCAACCCCCACCGGGGCGTGTATGAGCTGGCCATGCGTGCCACCGACGCCCACGAAGGAGCCCGCCACCGGGTGGCGCGGTTCTTTGGGGCCGAGGATGATGAGATCGTCTTCACCCAGAACACCACCGAATCCTTGAATCTGGTGGCCTATAGTTATGGCCTGCATTTCCTGCATGAGGGCGACGAAATCGTGATCTCTGTGGCCGAGCACCACTCCAATCTGGTGCCCTGGCAGCGGGTGGCGAAAGCAACGGGAGCCAAGCTCGTGTACCTCTACCCCGGCCCGGACGGCCACCTGACCGCCGAGGAGCTGGACAAAAAGATCACTTCCAAGACCAAACTGGTCGCCATCGGTATGGTGTCCAACGTGCTGGGCCTGCGTGCCCCGGTGGAAGAGATCGTGGCACGGGCCCACGCGGTGGGCGCTGTGGTGGTGCTGGACTGCGCCCAGAGCGCCCCGCACATGCCCGTTGATGTCAAAAAGCTGGATGTGGATTTTGCGGCCTGCTCCGCCCACAAGCTCTACGCCCCCATGGGCATGGGAGCCCTCTATGCCCGCAAGGAGCTGCTGGATAAGATGCCCCCGTTCCTCAGCGGCGGTGACATGATCGGTGCCGTGCATGAGCACACGGCCACCTGGGCCGAGGGCCCCCGCAAGTTTGAGGCGGGCACCCGGAACGTGGGCGGTGAGGTCGGCTTTGCAGCCGCACTGGATTATATGGACGCCATTGGTTGGGATGCCATGATGGCCCACGAACATGCCCTGCTGGAACGAATGCTCAAGGGAATGGCCTCCATGCCCTGGCTGACCGTCTACGGCGAACCCGTGGCGGACAAGCGGTTCGGCGTGGTGTCGTTCAACGTGCAGGATGTCCACCCTCACGATGTCGCCACCATCCTGGATGCAGGCGGTGTGGCCATCCGTGCCGGACACCACTGTGCCCAGCCCCTGATGGATTTCCTGGGCATCGGCTCCTGCTGCCGGGCAAGTCTTGCCCTCTACAACACGGAAGAAGACGTGGACGCCCTGCTGAATAATCTGGAAAACGTACGAAAGGTGATGGGCTTATGAACCTGAACGAGCTCTATACACAGATCATTACCGAGAACAGCCGCAGCAAACAGAACCGCCACCCGGTGGAGGGTGCCACCCACAGCCTGGAGGGCGTCAACCCCAGCTGCGGCGATGACATCACCCTGCAGCTCCGGGTCATGGACGGAAAGATCGAGGATGCCGGCTTCATCGGCACAGGATGCGCCATCTCCCAGGCCTCTGCTTCCCTGATGATCGACCTGGTCAAGGGCCGCACCGTGGAGGACGCCCGCCGCCTCATCGGCCTGTATTTTGATATGATCAAGGGCAAAATCACGCCGGAGCAGCTGGATGATCTGGAAGACGTGGCCGCCCTGCAGGGCATTGCCCATGTCCCCGCCCGCGTCAAGTGCGCCGTACTGGCCTGGCACACGCTGGAAGAAGCACTGGACGGCGAGGGAAAAATTTGATTTCCGGATACGCAAAATTGAGAGGACTTGCGAGCCCTCTCATTTTTTATATAACCGATCTGCCGGACATTCGCGTCCATGATCTTCGGCACAGCCACGTTTCTCTCTGCATTGAGCTAGGCTACTCCATCGTTCTGGTGGCAAGGCGAATCGGCGATACTGTTCCCGTCGTCATGCGGACCTATGCCCATTTGTACCCCAACAAGCAGCAGGAGCTTGTGTCGAAGCTGGAGGCCATCGGCTCCCCCACTTCTAACAACGATGACTCTGATTTGATGTCACTCGGCTAGGCCGAAAACAGGTGATGTCACGGCCCGTTTTGTGATGTCACGATGTCAAAAAAAGCCCCGGAAAATTTCGATTTCTCGAACCTTTCCGGGGATTTCAAATTATTCTTCGATTATTCGAGCTCGATTCTAGAAAGCTATTTTCTGGTTGTAACAGATACAGCTTCCCGGTTTGGCGAAGTGTATTTTCCGCTCCGTCCATTGTATGTTTTTGACTACAACGAAAATTGCTGTCAAAATGATGTCACGGCATCAAGCAGACCGCTTCGTATCGAGAGCTTTGACTTCTTCAACGGATAGGCCCATCGCATCAGCGATTTCCTCGTAGGACAACTTTCCACCTAAAAGCAGCCGCTTGGCCGCCTCAATCGCCTTTCTGCGTTCGCCTTCTCTCTGCACATAGTTGCCACTCTCACTTACACAATTCGTGAACCGCGTGTGCAAATTCTGTTTCATCACGTACAAAATGATATGGTGCATACTCACCATACGCATTCGGACGGCTGATTGTCACCAACTGAATCCCCTTTGGAACCGCAGTTTTGTTAAGCCCGCGTTTCAATTCAACGAGCGCCTTACCATGTGTCGTTTTCAGCGCATAGCAACCATGCCCATTCTTATTTTTCGCAATTAGATAGCACACTTTTAAGCGCCTCCTTAAATGCTTCAAGATTTATAATTTTTCCCTGTTCATACATTTTTCGTAGCTTCCCACCAACTGATGCAGGATATGCCTTTTTATATACATAATCGTGCAACCAGTCATTTAATTGTCTGTCTAAAAATGTATTAAATTGAATCTCAATCGGATAATGGAAATTATCCTCTTTATAATAAAGATGAACGCCTCGATACCCATCATCATGAGCTTTGCCCAGAGACATATCCACAACTGTGATTCGAGGAACATCCAAATTCAACGCTTCTTCATATGACCCGCAAAGAGAGCGAAACCCCAGCAAATCATTAAAAACCTTTAATACCGGACGATCCGGATAATATCTCTCATACTTTGAGCGGATAGATTCTTCCGACTTAACGCGGTAATCCAATGCCACTTCTGCTAACAGCTCATTCTCGTCGAACCACTCAGTCGCTGTAAGTGCATCTTGCAGCAACCGCTCTTTTTCAAACTCATTTAGATTGTTCTTCAAAGATTTTCCAAGCTGACTCTTATAAGAGAGATTTGATAGAATTTCCAGAGATAATCCGTTTGTTTCCAGCAATCCCATCTCTTTTCCTCCTA
>QWCE01001893.1_pt1 | contig 28657 bp, 26 predicted proteins | sample 1972531 | NCBI WGS metagenome assembly QWCE01 (sample SAMN09866716, study PRJNA288562) | Human gut metagenome isolate term4_stool, whole genome shotgun sequencing... | reverse complement strand
TAATTCCAAACAAACTAAAAATAAATGGTATACAAACCACAGCAACACTTAATAGAAAACAGGAAAGAAGAGCATATCCTAATACAACCAAAAGTTTAGAGCTCCATATTTTTCCTTGAGAAACTGGTAGACAACGGATTGCACGAAGTCCGTGCTTTCCTTTATCTATATTAACAGCTGTTGCACTGATTAATGCGAATGTGGCAGGTAAAAAAACTACATAGTACCAGTTGAATAAAATGAAAGAGGAGGCAAAGAAAGCGGAAGAAGAGAAGGCCCGTAAAGAAGCGGAAGAAAAAGCTCGTAAAGAGGCTGAAGAAAAAGCTCGCAAAGAGGCGGAGGAAGCCGCCCTCATCGAAGAAGGGAAAGGCGAAGAGCGGAGCGAACCGGATGCTGCCGACGAAGCGGATAAATTCTGTCCCCGATGCGGCAGCAAGCGGGAAGCGGGCGCCCTGTTCTGCGGAAAATGCGGCCGCCGCTTCAACTAAAGGCAATACAAATTCATAGGATAAAGAAAAATCCTCTACCTATGTGGGTAGAGGATTTATTTTTATCTCATAGTGACCATTTCCTCGGCGCTGGTGGGGTGAATGGCCACGGTGGCGTCGAAGTCGGCTTTGGTGGCGCCCATTTTTACGGCAACGCCGAAGCCTTGCATCATTTCGTCTACGCCGTAGCCTATGGCGTGGGCGCCGACGATTTTTTCCTCATCGCCTGCGCAGACGAGGAGCATTTTGCATTGATGGGGATGGCCCGATACGGAGGAGCGCATGTCGGTAAAAGAAGAGGTGTAGGTCTTAATGGCGTCCTTGCCGTATTTTTCCTCCGCGGCCTTTGCCGTGAGGCCCACGGTGCCCATGGGCGGGTGGCTGAAGACCACGGTGGGTACATTGGCGTAGTCCATGTGGGCGTCTTTCTTGCCGCCGAAGAGGCGATCGGACAGGCGGCGGCCGGCGGCGATGGCCACGGGGGTGAGATCCAACTTGCCCGTCACATCGCCGATGGCATAAATCCCCTCTTCCGCCGTGCATTCATAGGCATCGCTTACGATGCGGCCTTTCTCGTCCACTTCCACCTTGGTGTTTTCAAGGCCCAGGCCTTCGATGTTCGGCGTGACGCCGGCCACCCAAAGGACTTTTTCAAAGACGGCGGTGCTGTCGTCTTGGAAGGTGATTTCGATGCCGCCCTCCACTTTTTTAAAGCTTTTCGACGATGTTTCGAAGTGAATGTTCACGCCGCCTTTTTCCAGCTCTTCCGTGACGGCGTCGGTAATAAAGGGATCGAATTTTCTGAGGATTCGATTTTTTCTCACGAGGAGATGGGTTTGAACGCCCATGCCGGCCAAAAATCCGGAGAGCTCCGTGCCGATATAGCCGCCGCCGACGATGGCGATGGTCTTCGGCAGCTCGTCCCAGGTAAAGAAATCGTCGGAATAGTCCACCAGTTCCGCGCCGGGAAGCTTGCAGGGGTTCGGGTGGGCGCCGGTGGCGATGGTTATGTGATCGGCGGTATATTCTTCGCCGTCGACGACGACGGTGTGCGCGTCTTTAAACCGGGCCTTGCCGAAGAGCTTGGTGACGCCGTTGTTTTCCAGGCCCGATTCGAAACTGCCCCTGGCGCGGCGCACATAGCCCATTTGGGATTCACGCAATTTTTTGAAATCAAAATCCCAGTCGCCGACATCATAGCCGTAATTAGCCGATTCTTTTTCAAGGGTTCTGCGAATACCCGAGGCGTACCAGAGGATTTTTTTCGGCACGCAGCCCCGGTTCACGCAGGTGCCGCCGTAATCTTTTTCTTCCACGATGGCGACTTTGGCGCCGTATTGTGCCGCCCGATTGGCCGTGGCGCTGCCGCCGCTGCCGCCGCCGATGACGATATAATCAAATTTATTGGACAAGATAAACTCCTTTCACAGATAAAATAGCGTATGAAAAAAAGAGGATACGATGATCCTCTTTAACTATATCCATTTTATACGAGGCCCATGAAATATTCAACGCCGATGGCCACGATAACTACCAGGGCGGAGATGACAAAGCCGTGGAGCATGGGGCCCGTGCCGGAGTTTTTCATGTCCTTTAAGGACGTCTTCAGGCCGATGCCGGCGAGAGCCATAACCATAAGGAATTTGCTGATGAGCTTAAAGTTTTGGCCCACCGCTTCGGGAATAAAGCCGGCGGTGTTAATAATCGTGAGAGCCAAGAAGCCCAGGATAAACCAGGGAATGACGTGAGTCAGGGAGAACTTCGCTTTTTCGTGCTTGTGTTCCTCTTTGGATTTGATATGGGCATTGATCAAAGCGAAGGTAATGACCGTGGGGATGATGACCAACGTACGGGTGAGCTTCACCATGGTGGCGAAGTCCCCGGCGCCGTCGGAGAAGGCGTAGCCCGCCGCCACAACCGACGAGGTGTCGTTCACTGCCGTGCCCGCCCACAGGCCATAGGCCATGTCGGAAAGGCCGAGAGCGTGTCCCATAAGGGGGAAGGCGACGATCATGACCATGTCGAAAATAAAGGTGGCACTCATGGCATAGGCGATATCTAAATCGTCGGCTTCAATAATGGGGGCAATGGATGCGATGGCGCTGCCGCCGCAAATCCCCGTGCCGGCGGAGATGAGATTGGACATCTTCCAGTTCAGTCCGAAGAACTTGCCGGAGAAGTGACCCAAACCGAAACAGGTCAGCAGGGTAAAGACCATGACGGAAAGGGACAGGCGGCCCACTTGAAAGACCGTGGCCATGTTCAGAGAGGCCCCCAGTAAAATAATGCCCAGCTTCAATAATTTTTTCGAAGCAAAGGTGGCGCCCTTGGTCACGGGATTGTCCGATTGCAGGAAATGATTGATAATCATGCCGATAAACAGGGCGATCACCGACGCGCTGATCAAAGGCATAGGCAGTAGACTTTCGATAAATTTCGAGGCGGCGGCGATGGCCACAGTTAAAAGCACCCCGGGAATAATTGCTTGGATGGTTTTCAAATGATTGCTCCTTTCTTCGTGTATTGATCATCTCATAAATCTAAGATAAAATAAAATTATAATTCATTATAGAGCAATAACGAAACGATATGGAGGAGCCGTGGACATTCGACTGACTACCTTTTTGGAAGTGCTGCAAACGGAAAATTATACGAAGGCGGCGGAAAATTTGCACATCACCCAACCGGCGGTGACTAAACACATTCGCTCCCTGGAAGAGGAATTCGGCGGCGTGTTTTTCCGCTACGACGGAAAGAAAATGATCCCCACCGATGACGCCCGCCTCTTGGAGCACTACGCCCGCAGCCAACAGAAGAGCTATCGCGACACCCGGGACGCCTTGCAAAAAGAAAAGGCTCGCACCGTGCGCATCGGTCTCACGAAGACCTTGGGAGAATATGCCTATGCAGAAAAGTTGGTTGGCTTCCTTCGGGGCAGGGCCAACGACTTCGTCCTCACTGTGGACAATACGGAGGCTCTCTTGGATCAGCTGCGAAACGCCCGCTTGGATTTTCTCATGGTGGAGGGGCAGTTTGCGAAAAACGAATTCGACTACGCCGTCTTGAAGGAAGAAACCTTTACGGGGATCTGCAGCGTCCAGCACCCCTATGCGGGCCGCAGCCTTTCCGTGGAAGAGGCGGCGGAAGGTTGCTTGGTGGTGCGGGAGAGGGGGAGCGGCTCCCGGGAAATTTTAGAAGACAAGCTGCGCTACAAGGGCTATGAGGTGCGGGATTTTAAGCGGCTCATCACCTCTTCGAGTTTGGCATTGATTTCGCAATTGGTGGCGGCGGGGGTGGGCATCTCCTTCGGCTACGAGAGCATTGCGAAAGACGATCCCCGCCTGGCGGCTTTTCACGTGGAAGGCATTACGGACCGCCACGAAATTTCCCTGGTGGCCTTAAAGGGCACCGGCGGCATGGAACTCTACCGGCGCCTGAAGGAAGGGGCGGAACTGTAAATCGACGAGATCAAAACGAATCGAGAGAGCGAGGCTTTCTCGATTTTTTCATGCCTTCCATAAAAAGGCACAAAGAAAACCCCCGGCCATGCCGAGGGTATCTTTAGCAGTATGAATTATTTTAAGTTCAATAAGTGTTCGTATTCTTCAGGGCCCGTCCGTTTGCGGTCGTCGCTGAAGAAGTCTTTTTGTAATGCGACGACGACGCCGGAAAGTCCGATGAGGCCGATCAAGTTCGGGATGGCCATTAATGCGTTTAGGATATTGGCAACGGTCCAGACCAAGTCTAAGTTAATAACACAACCGACAAAGATCATGATGATATAGACGGCCTTGTAGGGCTTGCCGATGCCTGCGCCCAAGAGGTAGCGGGCAGAGGTTTCGCCGTAGTATTCCCAACCGAGAATGGTGGAGAATGCGAAGAGCAACAAGCCTAAGGATACGATGTAACGACCGATAGCCAAGTGCATATCGAATGCCGTTGCTACGAGAGCCGATGCGTCGGTAATGCCTTCATCCAAAACGCCGGATGTAATAATAACCAATGCGGTAATGGTACATACGCAGAAAGTATCCAAGAAGACTTCCGTGACGCCCCACATACCTTGACGGGTGGGGTGGTCGGTGGATGCCGATGCGTGGGCGATAGGCGAAGAACCTAAACCGGCTTCGTTCGTGAAGACGCCGCGGCTGACGCCGTTGCGCATAGCCAACATAATGGTGTAACCGATGACGCCGCCGCCAACTGCCGACGGATTAAATGCGCCGACGAAAATAGCACGGATGGCGAAGGGAAGCATGTGGGCGTTAGCAATAATGATGATTAAACCGCCGACGATGTAGAAAGCTGCCATAAAGGGAACGAGCTTTTCGGTTACCTTGGAAATGGATTGGATCCCGCCGACGATAACGATGGCAGCGAGAACGGTAATGACCACTGCGGTGATCATGGGGGGAACGTTAAAGGACGATTTCAACGTACCGGCGATGGCGTTGGATTGAACGGAGCAGCCGATACCGAAGCAGGCGACGCCTGCTAAGAAAGCGAAGCATTTGCCGAGCCAGGGTTTCTTCAAACCGCGGTCTAAGTAGTACATGGGGCCGCCGGCGTAGCCGTCCGGGGTCTTTACACGATAAGCCACGGACAAGTTAACTTCCGAGAACTTCGTACACATACCGAAGAATGCGGCAACCCACATCCAGAATACGGCGCCGGGACCGCCGCCTAAAATAGCGACCGATACGCCGACGATATTACCGGTACCGACTGTAGCGGCCAAAGCCGTGGACAATGCTTGGAAAGGCGTAATGGCACCTTCTTCAAGGTCGTGATGCTTTTCAAACATTTTTCCCATGGTATTTTTCAGGATATACCCGAAATGTCTTGCTTGCACAAAACCCGTACGTATAGATAAGATGATGCCTGCTCCGACGAGCAATACCATAAGGGGAACGCCCCATAGAAACGCATCAATCTTGCCTAATACATCTGCAAAACTCATAAGTCACCTCCGAAAATAAGTAAGAATAACTGCTTATAAATACATTATACACGGATTTTTAAAAAATTAAAGGCTCTTTTTGCAAAAAGCCTGCTTTTCCAAAAAATATTTTTTTGTCAAATCGCAACGGTTATAAAAATATCGTGGACAGCGGATTGTTTCGTATTAAAATTTTTATTATAGAGGAGTTCAGACCCATGGCTTTGAAACGAGAAACGGTTTCAAAAAACGCGGGCGAAAGGGGCTTATAAGGGGGATGATATGCCGATCGTGTCAACATAATGAATGAGCTTTCGGTTATTTCGCCGAAAAATTCGAGTGTTTGCCCTTTCGTTTTTCCTTTTTAAAGAAACGGTAGCTTTTTGGCGGGAAAAATCGCCGCGGCGGTTCGAGTCCGGAAAGTTTTATCGAAAGAGAAAGAGCTGCAGATCAATCCGTCGCCGCTTAATATAGGCGCCCTGCCGAAAAAATGAAGAAAGGGAGTTTAAATTTTGCACTTCTGCCTTGCCACGGGAGAAGGGTCGTGTTATACTTTTACCAGAGTGCGAGGCACGAAGGGGCACACCACCGCGGGTGTGATTTCTTCGTGCCTTTTTTTCTTGGGAGGTGACTGTGAAGATTAACGGCAAGGTCGTGAAATTAAACGGCCCGGAACCTTTAGTGGACGTCTTGATTTCCGCGGGTTACGACGCTGACCGCGTGGCTCTGGAAATAAACGGAGCCCTGGTGAAGCGGGCGGACATGGCGAAGAGGATGGTTCACGACGAGGATGTGTTGGAGGTGTTTTCTTTTACCGGTGGAGGTTAAACGATCAGATGCCCTGGCTCGGCAGCTGCCGGAGATTAACGAAGCCGCAGGGGATGTTACCGTCGCCGTCTTAGGCTGCGGCGGTTTGGGATCCCAGGTGGCGTGGATCTTGGCACGACTGGGCGTGGGGAAATTAATTTTGTATGATTTCGACGTGGTGGAGGCGTCTAATTTAAACCGCCAAAACTACGGCGTTTCCGATATAGGAAGAAAGAAGGCGAAGGTCACGGCGGAGCGAATCACCGATTGGCTCCCCTACGCCGAAGTGGAGGCCCGCGATGCATTCGTGGACGCCTCTCTGCTCGACGCCATTGCGGCGGAGGCCGACATCGTGGTGGAGGCTTATGACGGCGTAGCATCGAAAATAGAGGCCTTTGATTTCTTTCAGGACCATGACGACACGCCCTATGTATGTACGACGGGCGTGGCGGGGCCTGAAGGCGCCCTAGGGCGCAAAGATTTCGGTCACATCCACATGGTGGGTGACTTTCACGGCGAGGACCGCAAGGATTGCTACCTGCCCAAGGTCATGACCATCGCCGCCATGGAGTGTCAGGTTGTTTTAGAACTGATTTTAGGAGGATTAAAGTGAAAGATACGTGGACATTAGGGGACAAGACCTTTGAATCCCGCTTTATTTTAGGATCCGGCAAGTACGCGCCGGAATTAATCGACGCCGCCATTACCCACGCCGGCGCCGAAATGATTACCGTGGCCCTTCGCCGGGCCAACACGGCGGATGTGACGAATATTTTGGAATTCATTCCGAAAAACATCACCCTGATTCCCAACACCAGCGGCGCCCGCAATGCCGACGAGGCCGTTCGTATCGCCCGCCTGGCAAAGGAAATGGGCTGCGGCAATTTCGTCAAGATCGAAATTATGCGGGACTCCAAATACTTACTGCCGGACAACGAACAGACCCTGGAGGCCACGAAAATTTTGGCCGACGAAGGTTTTGTCGTCATGCCCTATATGTATCCCGACCTGAACTACGCCCGGGACATGGCAAGTGCCGGTGCCGCCGCCATTATGCCTTTGGCCTCGCCTATCGGAAGCAACAAGGGCCTGGCTACGAAGGCCTTCATTCAAATTTTAATCGACGAAATCGATCTGCCCATTATCGTCGATGCCGGGATCGGCCGCCCCTCGCAAGCCGCCGAAGCCATGGAAATGGGCGCCGCCGCCATTATGGCCAACACGGGCATTGCCACGGCGGGAGATATTCCCATGATGGCAAGGGCCTTTAAGCTGGCCATCGAAGGGGGCCGCATGGGTTATTTGGCAAAACCGGGCCGCATTTTGGACAAGGGCGCCGATCCTTCCTCTCCCTTGAGAGACTTCTTCGATTGAGGTGGGCGCCATGATTAAAACGGTTTTCGATTACGCTCCGGGCATGGATCAAATCTCCGAAGCCATTCCCGAGGAAATTGCATCGACCTACGAACGCGAAAAAGAACGGACCGTCACCGGTGCCGAGGTGGCAGAGGTCTTGCGCAAGGACCGACTGACGCCGGATGATTATTACACCCTCCTTTCTCCCGCGGCGGAGCCTTACTTGGAACGGATGATGGAAAAGGCCCGTGGCCTGCGCCGTCAGTATTTCGGCGACAATGTCTATTCCTTCTCGCCCCTCTACATCGCCAATTACTGCGAAAACGGCTGTCGCTACTGCGGCTTTAATGCCAAGAGCGACATTAAGCGGGCGGCGCTGAATGCCGATGAAATCGAAGTGGAAATGCGGGCTTTGGCCGAGGAAGGCATCGAAGACGTGCTGATCTTAACCGGCGAAAGCACCCATTACTCCCCGGTGGAATACATCGAGGAAGCGGTGAAGCTGGCGAGAAAATATTTCCGCGTCGTGAGCCTTGAAATCTATCCCGCCAATGTGGCCGACTACGAACGGCTGCAAAAGGCCGGCGCCGACTTCGTCACGGTCTTTCAGGAAAGCTACGATCCCAAGATCTACGACTACTACCATCCCAGAGGCAACAAGCGCAGCATAATCTACCGCATGGGCACCCAGGAACGGGCGGCCATGGGCGGCATGCGGGGCGTGGGCTTCGGCGTGCTCTTCGGCCTGGCCGATCCCGTAGCCGACGCCTTCCGACTGGGCCTTCACGCCTATTTGGTTCAACGGAAATACCCCCATGTGGAAATCGCCATCTCCTTCCCGCGGATTCGTCCCACTCACGGCGCGGAAGATGTGGACAATACCAATCGCATCGGCGAAAAGAAGCTCATGCAATTTATTTGTGCCATGCGGATCTTTATGCCCTTTGCCTCCATCACCATTTCCACTCGGGAAAGAAAAGAATTCAGAGATCAGGCCATGATCTATGCCGCTACAAAGATATCCGCCTCCGTGGACACGGGCATCGGTCGTCGAGGCGAAGAGCCGGAAGAAGACGAAGGGGAAGAACAATTCGTCATAGCCGACACCCGCACCTTGGATGAAATCGAAAAGGATCTGAAAAAAGAAGGCCTTTACGTCCTGAGAAACGACTACATTCGCCTATGAAGACACTTTATTTTATTACGGACTCCACGAAGTACGACGGCGAAGAAGAATTTCTTGCAGACGTCTTCGCCGCATTAAGAGGCGGGGTGGACATGATTCAGCTGCGGGAAAAGGACCTCTCAGACGACGAGATTTACGAACGGGCGCTGAAGATAAAAAAAGAAGCGGACAAATACGACACACCTTTGATTATCGACGACCGCATTGACGTGGTCAAGGAACTTGGCGTCGGCGTCCATCTGGGAGATGAGGACATGGCGGTGAAGGATGCCCGCGCCATTTTAGGCGAGGAGGCCATCATCGGCGCATCGGTAAAGACCGTGGAGCGCGCCTACGAAGCAGAGGCGGAAGGGGCGAGCTACTTCGGTACCGGTGCCCTCTTTCCCACGCAAACCAAGGTCATTACCCGCCACACCTCTTTAGAAACTTTTCGTGCCGTGAAAAAAAGCGTGTCCCTGCCGGTCTATGCCATCGGCGGCATTAACGAAAGGACCCTGCCGGAACTGGCGGGGGAAGATTTCGACGGCATCTGCGTCGTCTCCGCCATTCAATACGCCGAAGATCCCGAGGCGGCGGTGAAAAAGCTTCGCGCCATCTTGAACCGTCTGTAATATGCTATACTGCTCCTATAGGAGGGGTTTATGATTTATTTTTACAGCGGCACGGGCAACAGCGCCTATGTAGCGCGGAAGTTGGCGGAAAAATTGCAGACCGAAACCGTGGATCTCGGCGAGCGTATAAAAAACGGGGTCATGGACGCCATCGAGGACGATACCGTGGTTCTGGTGACACCCACCTACTGCTGGCGGGTGCCCCGGGTAGTTGAAAGCTACTGGGAGCAGCTGGAGGTTCGGGCAGAGAAGCTCTATCTGGTCATGACCTGCGGCTCAGGCATCGGCGGCGCGGCAGCCTACGAAGAAAGGCTGGCGAAGGACAAAGGCATGGCCTACGGCGGCACCTTCCACGTGATCATGCCGGAAAACTACATCGCCATGTTCGATGTGCCCGGCATGGATACGTGCCGACGCATCGTGGCCAAAGCCGATCAGGAGATCGAGAAAATCGCCGCAACCATTTCAACGAAGGGTGCGGGGGAAAAGAAGGCGGGGCTATTGGGACGCCTGCTCACTTCCTTTAACGGCGGCTACTACGCTCTCTTCGTCAAGGCCCGACCCTTTTACGCCAAGGACAACTGCATCTCCTGCGGCCAATGCGAAAAGCGCTGCGCCCTGGGCAATGTGAAGCTGGAAGAGGGGCGGCCGGTGTGGTACGACCGCTGCACCCACTGCATGGCCTGCATCAATTACTGCCCCGTGGAAGCCATCGAGTACGGAAAGAAGACGGCGGGAAAATTCCGCTACACATTGGAAAAGGTGGTGGATGATGTTTCGTCCCGTGAAGCGTGAAAAGCAAAGCTTGAGCCCGGGTGAAATCGAAGCCCTGCTCTTGAGAAATAATTGGGGCGTCCTGTCCCTTTACGGCAGAGAAGGCTATCCCTACGGCGTGCCGGTGAACTACGCCTATGTAGACGGGGCCATCGTCTTTCACAGCGCGAAAAGCGGCCACAAATGGGAAGCCATCGAGGCCGATAACAAGGCCTCCTTCACCGTGGTGGACGCATCGGACGTCGTGGAAGAAGAATACACTACGGCCTACGCCTCGGTGATCGCCTTCGGCTGCCTGGAGCGTTTGGAAGGGGAGGCGCGGCTTTCCGCCTTTCGGCAAATGACCGACGCCCTGGCGCCCCATGTGAGCCGGGAAGTAAACGAAAAAACGGTGAATCATTGCGACGGCGCAGACGTGTTTCAGCTCGTCGTGCATCATCTTTCGGGAAAAGCGGGGCGACTCACCCCTCGCCCGTAAGAATTGACAAATAAAATATGAAAATCATGGGCGCGCCTTCGGGCGTGAAATAAGCCGCCTGTCAACTTTCGAGGAGCATGGGACGGCTTATTTGTCATGGCTTTTATTTGACAAAGACCTTGCCTAGTGGTAAGGTCTTTTTAAATGAATAACGCAAGGGGAACTTTGTAGTTGAGAAGGTAAAACCTGACCCTTTGAACCTGTGAGCTAATACTCGCGTAGGAATGCACGACGCCTCATCAGAGGCGGTCTTTAAGAGGTATCTTCTCACGGGAGGATACCTTTTTTTAATCCGGAAAGGAAATGAAATGAAGGATTTAAAAAGCGCCTTGAAGTGCGCTCAGGAAGACGTCCGCAAGCTTTGCCCCATGGCGCCTTCCATTACCAATTTCGTCACCATCGATTTCGTCGCCAATGCGCAAATCGCCGTGGGCGGCTCGGCGGCCATGGTCTATATGCCCGATGAAGGACGCACCATGGGGGAAATCGCCAAATGTATTTACATCAATGTGGGCACCCTGATTCCCGTTCATGCCGAAACCATTCCGGCTGCGGCGAAGGCGGCACACGAAAAAAGCGCCTATGTCCTGGATCCCGTGGCGGCGGGCATGGGCGAGCTGAGGACGACGCTTTTAACGGATATGAAGGACTATCCCCCGGCCATCGTCCGGGCCAACGCCTCGGAAGTGATTACCCTGGCAAAGCTGTGGGGCTTAATCGACACCGACGAAGGCAAGGTCCGCGGCGTGGATTCCACGGAGAGCGTGGAATCGGCGCGGGAAGCGGCGGAGGCCCTGGCCCGCTTTATTCAAGGCGCCGTCTGCGTATCCGGCAAAGAGGATTTGATTACAGACGGTGAGCGCACCGTCCTGTCCTACGGCGGCAGCGAATACTTCGCCCGCATTACGGGCAGTGGCTGCTCCCTGGGCGGCGTCTGTGCCGTCTATCATTCGGTTGCCGATCCTTTTACGGCGGCGGTGGCGGCCACCAATGCCTACAATGTGGCGGGAGCTATGGCCGAGAAAAAAGCCGAGGGCACGGCGAGCTTTAAGGTGGCTTTCCTGGACGCCCTGTCCAATATCACGGGAGATGATTTGGCCGCCTGCCCCATGAAGGAGCTTTAAATGAAATTCAGCATAGAAAAATACTTCGTCGTCGGTCCGGAAAATACCGGGAACCGAGCGGTGGTCCCCATGGTGAAAGACGCCATCGAAGCGGGCTTTACCTGCATTCAGCTGCGATCGAAAACCGCCTCGGCGAGAGAATTGATCGACCTGGCACGGGAGACGAGCGATCTCATCGCCTCCATGAAGAAAGAAAATGAGGTGACCCTTCTCATCGACGACCGCCTGGACGTGGCTCTGGCGGCTAGGGAGGCGGGGGCGAAGGTGGACGGCATCCACGTAGGTCAACAGGATATCCCCGTGTCCGTCTGCCGAAAATACTTAGGACCCGATGCGGTCATCGGCCTCTCCGCGCCTACGGGAGATTTGACCCGCTACGTGCAGGAGGGAAATTTTAAGGACGTGGATTACTTCGGCGCCGGGCCCCTTCATCAAACGGAGACGAAGAAGGACTGCGGCTTGGACGAGGAAGGCAATATTATCTACCGCACCCTGGACGAAATCAAAAGGCTGGTGGCCATCTCGCCTCTTCCCATTACCATCGGCGGCGGCGTGAAGGCCGAGGACATGAAGGCCTTGGCCGAAACCGGCGTGGACGGCTTTTTCGTCGTCTCCGCCATCGCCTCGTCGGAAGATCCCAAGGCGGCGGCGAAAGAATTAGTAGAGAAATGGGAGGCGGCCAAATGAAGACTATGATGACCGTCGCCGGTAGCGACTCCTCCGGCGGCGCGGGAATTCAGGCGGATATAAAAACCGCCACGGCCCTGGGGGTATTCGCCACCTCGGCCATTACATCCATTACGGCGCAAAACACCACCGGCGTTGAGGCCATTTTCGATTTGGAGGCTGAAGTCGTGAGGGAAGAGATCCGCTCCATCCTGTCGGATATTCCTCCGGACGCCGTGAAGATCGGCATGGTGTCGGCGCCGGAGATTATCAAGACCATCGCCGAAGAACTAAAAGGCTACGAGGGGCCCGTGGTGCTGGATCCCGTCATGGTGTCCACCTCGGGATCGCCTCTCTTAAAGGAAGAGGCCATGGACAGCCTAAAGTCCCTCCTCTTTCCCCGCGCCACATTGCTCACGCCCAACATTCCCGAAGCGGAGCTATTGACGGGCAAGAGGATTACATCGGTGGCGGATCAGGAAGAGGCGGCCAAGTCCCTGTATGATGCTTACGGCGCATCGGCTCTGGTGAAAGGGGGCCACGGCACGGGACGAGCGGTGGACGTCTTTTACGACGGAAGCATTCACCGGTTTGAAAAGCCCATGTTGGACAATCCCAACACCCACGGCACGGGCTGCACCCTGTCTTCGGCCATCGCATCCTTTTTGGCACTGGGCCTTGAGGAAGCGAAGGCCGTGGAAGAAGCAAAAAATTACGTGTATGAAGCAATCGCTGACGGACTCGACCTGGGAAGGGGACGGGGTCCGATCAATCACATGGTTAGGAGAAATAAATAATGGCATACGCAACACAAATGGACGCTGCACGTCAAGGTATTATTACGAAGGAAATGAAGATCGTCGCCGAAAAGGAACACCGCTCGGAAGAAGAGATCCGGCAATGGGTGGCGGAAGGCAAGGTGGCCATTCCCGCCAATATTAATCACAAGAGCCTGGATCCCACGGGCATCGGCTCCATGCTGCGGACCAAGATCAATGTGAACCTGGGCGTATCCAAAGACGTGGAAAATTTAGACGAAGAGCTTGAAAAAGTCAATCACGCCGTGAGACTGGGCGGCGACGCCATAATGGATTTGTCCACCCACGGCGACACGAAAATTTTCAGACGGAAGCTCACCTCGGAATGTCCGGCCATGATCGGCACCGTGCCCATTTACGACTCGGTGATCTATCACCAAAAGGATCTGGGTCAATTGACGGCGGAGGATTTTCTCGAGGTTATTCGCGCCCACGGGGAAGACGGTGTGGACTTCGTCACCCTGCACTGCGGCCTGACCCGCCGTACCGTGGAGCAGCTGAAGCGCTTCGGCCGCACCACCAATATCGTGAGCCGCGGCGGCTCCCTGGTCTTCGCCTGGATGAGCATGACCGGCAATGAAAACCCCTTCTACGAATACTACGACGAAATCTTGGACATCTGCCGCGAATACGACATGACCATCTCCCTCGGCGACGGCGCTCGCCCGGGCTGCTTGGCCGATGCAGGCGACTTGCTTCAAATCGAAGAGCTGGTTCGCTTAGGCGAGCTGACTCAACGGGCCTGGGACAAGGACGTGCAGGTCATGGTGGAAGGCCCCGGTCACGTGCCCTTGAACCAAGTGAAGGCCAATATGGAAATCCAACAAAGCCTGTGTAAGGGCGCGCCCTTCTACGTCCTCGGGCCCCTGGTCACCGACATCGCCCCGGGCTACGACCACATTACCGCCGCCATCGGCGGAGCCGTAGCCGCCATGAGCGGCGCCGCCTTCCTCTGCTACGTCACCCCGGCGGAACACTTGGCCCTGCCCAATGCCGACGACGTGAAGGAGGGGATTATGGCATCGAAAATCGCCGCCCACGCCGCCGACATCGCCAAGGGCATTCCCGGCGCCAGAGACGCCGATGACCGCATGGGCAAGGCCCGTCGTGAACTGGATTGGGACGCCATGTTTAAAGAAGCCATGGACCCCGAACACGCCAAGGCCGTTCGCGACGACCGCTCCCCGGAAGTGGAAGAGACCTGTTCCATGTGCGGTAAATTCTGCGCCGTACGGAGCATGAACAAAGCCCTGGCCGGCGAAGAAGTGGACATCCTGTAAGAAACAAAAAACACCTTTCTTTCACTCTGTGCTACAATGGAGAAAAAGAGAGGTGTTTTATTATGGGAAATTTATGGGAAGACTTAAAGGCGTTTAAATCTCGCGTGGAGATGGTGGAACTTTCCCACCCGGTGAGCGCAAAGACGCCCCACTGGGCGGGCTTTTCCCCATTGGAATCGGAAGAGATCTATAACTTTAAAGAACACAATTTCACCGCCAGACGCTACCACATCGTGAGCCAATACGGCACCCACATCGACGCGCCGGGCCACTTCACCGAAGGGGGCCGCATGCTGGATAAGCTGGATCCGAAAGACACGATCCTGCCCCTGGTCGTCGTGGACGTGGTGGATAAGGTGAAAGAAAATGCCGATTACGTGGTGACGGAAAAAGATATTCTCGCCCACGAAGAAATCCACGGCACCATCCCCGAAGGCTGTTTCGTGGCCCTGAGAACCGATTGGTCCAAGCGCACGGAAAATTTCGACAATATAGATGATCAAGGCGTGAGCCATTACCCGGGCTGGTCCATTCCCGCCTGCAAGCTTTTAATCGAAGAGCGGAAGGTAAAGGCCATCGGACACGAAACATCGGACACGGACGCCTCGATTATTTCTAACGAAGCCGGCGCTCTCCCCGTGGAAACCTACGTCCTGGCACAGGACATTTACCAAGTGGAACTCATGCGGAATTTGGACAAAATGCCCGCCACCGGCGGCGTCATTTCCGTGGGCTATCCCAATGTGGTGGACGGCCCCGGATTTTCCGCCCGCTGCTTCGGTTTTTACGAAAAATAAATCGCGACGAGCATATAAAAAGAGCAAGACCCATGCATGGCCTTGCTCTTTTTGCTTGCTTTAGTTTCCGCCGTTTCCGCCTTGCTGCCCTTGGCCGCCTTGGCCTCTTCCGCTTTGGGAAGATTTGGAATTGCCGGAATTGCCGTTTTTATTGTTGTCCTTGTCCTTATCTTTATCTTTATCCTCTTCGGTTTTCTTCGGCTTCGGAGGAATGTTGCGATAAAGGTTCTTCAGACCCTTAGGCGATGTGCCTTCGGCAAAGATTTCCGAATAGCCCGAAACGGGGATGTACTTCTTGTACAGACCATCTTCCGGTTCTTCGAAATCCTTGTTATCCAAATCCTTGTGGACGTCGCGCATAATGGAGCGCCACAAATTAGCCGCCATACGGGAGTAGTCCCACAGAGGCGTGTTGTCGTCGTTGCCGATCCAAACGGCGCCAGTGTAATAGGGCGTAAAGCCGACAAACCAACTGTCCCGCTTGCGGTTGGTGGTCCCGGTCTTGCCCGCGATGTGCATGCCGCTGAAATTAGCGTAGGTCCCGGTCCCGCTCTTGACCACGGTTTCCAACATGGAGGTCATAATATAGGCGTTTTGCGGGGAAGTGATTTCCACTTCTTCCTTGGGATTTTCGTAAATCACCTTGCCGCTCTTGTCCGTAATCTTGTCGATAAAGGTAGGCTCGATGAACTTGCCTTGATTGGGGAAGGTGCTGAACGCTCCCGCCATTTCCAGAGGACTGATGCCTCGGGTCATGCCCCCTAAGGTGAGGGCGGCCAAGTTCACGTCGTTGTATTTCGCCGTATCGATGTTGGGGTATTTTTCCTGATCGCCGGGAAGGACGAGACTCGAGATCTTCATCTTTTCCAGATTGTCGATCATCATTTGTGCCGCCTCATCTTCGCCGGGAGCCAGGCCCTTGCCGACTAAATAGGCGCCGACATTGGAGGAGTTGCGAATCAGATTGCGCACCGTGGCCCAGCCTTGGTAGCCCGTGGAGTTTTTCGGCCATCCACCCGGTTGGGGAAGGTCGCGATAGACGTCGCCGGCCGTGCCGCCCTTGTTTAAGAGGGCGAGATAGGGGCCGATGGGCTTAATGGACGAGCCCGGTTGACGAGGGTTTTTCGCCCGGTTCAAAATATTGTTGCCGCCGATGCCGCGGCCGCCGACGATGGCTACGACCTCGCCGGTGTGGTGATCCATAATGGTAATGCCTACCTGCGGCTGAATAATACCTTTTTCGTCGGTGTGACGACCGGGGAAGAAGCTGTTTTGAGAAACTTTTTCTTCCAAAATCTTTTGAATGTCGAGGTCGAGAGGTGTTTCGATGACGAGGCCGCCGTTATAGAGAATGTTTTGGGCTTCGTTTGTCTTGTAGCCTTTTTCCTTTAAGATATCCAGAACCTCGTCCTTCACCGCATCCACGTAATAGGACGAAATGCCCTTGGTGGTGTGGGAACCCAGGTCCAAATGAATTTCTTCGTTAATGGCGTCTTTCATCGTGGATTCGTCGATCATGCCCAGCTCGTTCATCTTGTGAAGAATGAGCTCTTGGCGCTTCTTGCTGGCGGGATTGGCCACGGCCTTTCTCACCACGAGATTCCCCGATTCGATTTGGCTGTGCTCGAAGGGATCGATTAACTCTTTTTCCGCCAAAGCGTCGCCCAATTCCTTGTCCTCATCGGTGACCTCCGCGCCGATGGAATCGGCGGGGATGAGACTGAACTCGAGATTGTCCAAATCGTCGTTTGCTTCAATGGCAACGGCGTTAAAGGGCGTGTATTCCGACGGGCGATTGGTAATGCCCACGATCATGGCGGCTTCCGCCAAGGTGAGATCCTTTACGTCCTTGTCGAAAAATGTTTTGGACGCGGCCTCCACGCCCTTGGTCCCTTTAGAGAAGGCGGCGGAGTTTAAATAAGCTTCCAAAATTTGTTTCTTGCTTAAATTGCTTTCCAATTGGAAGGCGTAGTAGATGTCCTGGAACTTTCTCGCGTAGCTCTTTACCGGCGAGGTATACAGGTTCTTTGCCACCTGCATGGTAATGGTGGAGCCCCCTTGGCTGAAGTCCATGCTTTGCAGATTGCGCACAGTGGCGGAGACCAGGCGGCGGAAATCCACGCCGTGGTGCTCGTAGAACCGTTGGTCTTCAATGGCCACGGCGGCATCGAGCAAGTAATCGGGCATGCGCTTAATGGGCACCCACTCGCTGAATTCATTTTGTACCAATTGCTCGACGGCGTCGCCGTTTTTGTCCTTTACCACCGACGTTTCCGAAATAGCCGAGCGAATGTTTTTCGGATCGATGGCAGGGGATTGGCTGATGGCCGTCACGGCATAAGCCACGGCGATGCCCGCCAAAGTAATGCCGGCGATGACGATTAATAAGAATAGGATTTTAAAGGCGGAACTCCAACGGAGGGAATTTCCCTCGCGCCGGTTCCTGCCGGATCTGTTACCCATAGAAACCTCCTTAATATTTATCTATTATATCAAATGCAATCCCCTAAGGAACAGGAATTCCGTGAATTTCATCATCTTAACAAAAAGCTTGATATTTGCCGACACAAAAGCCGATCAGGGGAAGGAGGCAAGTTGTGGTATAATCGTTTCATTAAAAAAGGAGGGACTATGTATTCGGGACATTTAAATGATGTTGCAGGCATGGCCGTCGGTCATCGAGAAGATTCGGCGAAGGGAACCGGCGTGACGGTGATCCTGCCCCCCGAGGGAAGCACCGCCGGCGTCGACGTCAGAGGCGGCGCTCCCGGCACTCGGGAGTGCATCCTGCTTCAGCCCACCTATGCCGTGGATCAGGTACACGCTCTGGTCTTAAGCGGGGGATCCGCCTTCGGCCTGGAAAGCGCCACGGGCGTCATGGAGGGCTTAAGAGAAGACGGCGTGGGTTTCGACGTGGGCGTCGGCGTGGTGCCCATCGTTCCCGCCGCCGTGTTGTTTGACTTAGCTTATAAAGCGAGCGACGCGTGGCCGGACAAGGCTATGGGACGGTCCGCCTATGAAGCGGCAAGTCCTTCTGAGAGGCGTCAGGGCTCCGTGGGCGCCGGTTGCGGCGCCACGGTGGCAAAGACCATGGGCTTCGACTACGCAAAAAAATCCGGCATCGGAAGCGCATCCATCGCCGTGGGGGACGTGGTTTTTTCCGCCCTCGTCGCCGTCAATGCCTTCGGCCACATTTGTGATGCGGAAACGGGCGATGTACTGGCGGCACCGGAGGTGGCCTGCCGCAGGCTTTCCGTGGAAGAGGCCCTGTTAAAGGGCGCCGTGGATTTTGAAAAGGGCAAGCATCAAAACACGACCTTAGGCGTCGTGGCGACCAACGGCCGCTTCACAAAGACCGAGCTTTGCAAGCTGGCCTCCACGGCCCACAACGGCTATGCAAAAACTATTACGCCGGTGCACACGGGATTGGACGGGGACACGATTTTTTCCCTGGCGACCAATGAGGTGGACTGCTCCATGCAGCTCGCCGAATATTATTTCCCGAAAGTTGTGGCCCGGGCCGTGGCCAACAGCATCTACAGCTTATAGTTTCCTATTGTAAAAACAGACCGGCATCCTCGCGAGCCGGATCGGAGGTTTTATGAAAAAAGAAAATAAAAAGCCCTTGCTCACCACACGTCAAATCGTTATCGTGGGCATACTGGGTGCCATTACCGCAGTCCTGGCACTGACGCCACTGGGCTTTGTGCCCATCGGGCCCTTAAACGCCACCACCATGCACATCCCCGTTCTCATCGCCGCCTTTATCGAAGGGCCGGTGGTCGGGGGCTTCGTGGGGCTGATTTTTGGGCTGAGTTCGCTCTTTAACGCCGTCACCCGGCCCACGCCCATCTCCTTCGTCTTTTACAATCCCCTCATCTCTATATTGCCGCGGGTGCTTTTAGGTGTCATCTCCGCCTATATCTTCCGCTTTTTTAAAACCGTGGACGGAAAAAAGCTGAGGGCATTGGGCCTCGTGGCATGGATCGGCGTGGTGATCTTTTTGGCCTACGGGCTGTATAAAAATATCGCCGCGAAAACCTATGGAGCATCCGCCCTCTTAAACGGCGTCTTTTTAATCGGCTCCGTGGTCCTTCTCCTATGGATTCGCAAGAAGCAGGTACAGGGAAGTGCCGTGGCCCTTTCCGCTTTCCTCTCCACGATTTTACACTCCGCCATGGTTATGAGCGGCATTTATATTTTCTTCGCCGAAGACTTCGTCCGCGCCATGGGGGCGCCGCAAACTTTGGTGAACACGGTTATATTCGGTACGATTATTACATCGGGCGTGCCCGAGGGGATCCTCGCCGGCATCGTCGCGACCGGTGTCGTCACGGCTTGGACGGCGAGCAAGAAAAAATAGAATCGGGCAGGTGCAATATGTTATTAGTAATCGATGTAGGCAATACAAATATCGTCTTCGGAGCCTTTAAGGGAAAGGAATTGATCCACGACTGGCGCATTTCCTCGGACAAAGAGAAGACCAGCGACGAATTCGGCATGCTGGTCACGGAAATGCTGAGCAATGTGCAGCTGAAGCCGGTGAATTTTGAAGCGGTGATCCTCTCCTCCGTGGTGCCCAATATTATGCACACCATGCAGAACATGATCGTCAAATACTTTCATCAATACCCCCTCGTCGTCGGCGCGGGCATGAAGACGGGAATCAATATTCGCTACGACAATCCCAAGGAGGTGGGGGCGGATCGCATCGTCAACGCCGTGGCCGCCGTGGAAAAATACGGCGGGCCCTGTGTCATCATCGACCTGGGCACGGCCATTACCTTTTGCGTCGTGGACGCCAAGAAAAATTACCTGGGCGGTTTGATCCTGCCGGGCATTTCCATTTCCGCCGACGCCCTGGTCTCCCGCACGTCGAAGCTTCCGAAGATCGAAATCATCAAGCCCGAAAAAGTCATCGGCAAGAGCACGGTAACCAGCATGCAAAACGGTTTGTACTACGGCTTTTCCTCTATGATCGACGGCATCGTCAAGCATATTTGCGACGAGCTGGGCATGGATGCCCGGGAGCTGAACATCATCGCCACGGGAGGCTTTTCCAATTTGCTGGTTTCCGACAGCGCGTACGATATTATGATCGATCGGGATCTGACCATGGACGGACTCCGGATCCTGTACGAGATGAACAACTAATGGCCTTTACCATTGCCCTGGCCCCTATGGCGGGCTATACGGATCAAAGCTTTCGCCGCATCTGTACGGCATACGGCATGGACTATGCCACCACGGAAATGGTGAGCACCAAGGCTTTGTATTATAAGGATAAAAAAACGAGACGGCTCATGGCCGTGGCCGAGGACGAGGCACCGGTAAGCCTGCAGCTTTTCGGCGACGATGCCGACATCTTTCGGCGCGTCGTGGAAGACTTAGGCGAGGAGCTTGCGGCCTATCGCGCCCTGGACATTAACATGGGCTGCCCGGCGCCGAAGATCGTAAAGACCGGGGCGGGGAGCGCCCTTTTAAAGACGCCGGACAAAGCCGAGGCCATCATCAAAGCCTGCGTCGAGGCCTCGCCCATTCCCGTCACCGTCAAGATCCGGAAGGGCTTTGACGAGGGCTCGGAAGAGGGAATGGAAATCGCAAAAATCGCCGAAGCCGCCGGTGCAAGTGAAATCACCGTTCACGGAAGAACCCGGGAAGCCTACTACAGCGGCAGGGCGGATTGGGACTTTATTTTGCGCGTGGCAAGTGCCGTGTCGGTGCCGGTGATCGGAAACGGCGACATATTGCAGGCAGAAGACGTGCTCAAGCACAGAGCCGACACCTTGGCCGGCGTGGCCCTGGGCCGAGGCGCCGTGGGCCATCCCTTTATCTTCAGAGAAATCAGGCAGGTCCTTCGAGGCGAAGAGGTGCAGCCGGCGGATAGAGACGAAATCATCGCCACGGCGAAGAAGCATTTGGCCTTAAGCGTCGCCGAAAAGGGCGAGCACTTAGGCGTCATCGAAATGCGAAAACACTTTATCGGCTACCTGAAGGGCTTCGAGCAGGCGAAGAAGCATCGAAACGAAATCCTCACCCTGAAGCGAGAGGAAGAGATTATTCGCTACCTGGATCACTTGGCGAAGGAAAGCCCGTAATTGACAGACGGACAAATTTTTATTATAATAGAGCGACTTGATTACATGGACCCGGCGTCGGGTCCTTTCTTCATAAACGATGACTAACAATTAGGGAGTGATACCATGGTAGATAACGAAGTATTAATAACAGAAGAAGGCTTAGAGAAAATCGAGGAAGAGATCGATTACTTAAAAACCGTCCGCAGAAAAGAAGTGGCAGAGCGCATTAAAGTCGCTTTAGGCTACGGCGACCTGTCGGAAAATTCCGAGTACGACGAGGCGAAAAACGAACAAGGCCAAGTGGAAGAGCGCATTGCCAAGCTGGAATACATGGCGCGAAATGCGAAGGTGGTTAAGGAAAATGACCTAAGCGACCGCATCGTCAATGTAGGCTCTAACGTCACCGTCGTAGACGAAGACACGGAGGAAGAAGATGTCTATCGCATCGTCGGCAGCGCCGAAGCCGATCCCCTGGAAGGCAAAATTTCCAACGAAAGCCCCATCGGTGCCGGCCTCATGGGCATGGGCATCGGCGACGTCGCCGAAATCGACGTGCCCCAAGGCAAAGTCAGACTCAAGGTATTAAAGATATCCATAGCATAAGGGAGGTAGACCATGGCGAAGGCACAAAAGAGCAGCGAAGTAAGAGATCAAAAGCTGAAGAAGGTTCAAAATTTAATCGACGAAGGCAATAGCCCCTATCTCGTCGAAAAATACGACGTGGACACTTACACTAAAGACATTGTGGAAAATTTCGACGCCATGGAAGGCAAAACCGTCTCCGTGGCCGGCCGCATCGTCAGCAAGCGTCGTCACGGCAAGATCGCCTTTTTAGACGTTCAGGATACCTACGGCCAAATCCAAATTTTCGCCAAGAAAAACATTTTGGAAGATGCTTACGAAGTAGTAAAGGCCGCCGATGTGGGCGACTTCTTCGGCGTCAAGGGCGTGGTCATTAAAACCGAAGCAGGCGCCATCTCCGTGGAGGCCCGTGAAGTGGCCCTCCTATCCAAGAGCATTCAAGTCCTGCCGGAAAAATTCCACGGCTTAAAGGACATGGACCTGAGATACCGCCAACGCTACGTGGATCTTATCGTCAACCCCGAAGTGAAAGAAGTGTTCTTTAAACGCTCCGCCATCATTAAAGCCATTCGGGAATTTTTAGACGACAAGGGCTTTTTGGAAGTGGAAACGCCCATCTTGGGCAATGTGGCCGGCGGCGCCAACGCACGCCCCTTCCTGACCCACCACAATGCCTTGGACATCGATCTGCAAATGCGTATTGCCAACGAGCTTTTCCTGAAGCGCCTCATCGTCGGCGGCTTCGACAAGGTTTACGAAATGGGTAAAATGTTCAGAAACGAAGGCATGGACACCCGTCACAATCCGGAATTTACTAATATCGAGCTGTACCAAGCCTATGTGGACATGGACGAAATGATGCGCATTACCGAGCACATGTTTGCCTACGCCGCTGAAAAAGTTCTGGGCTCCGCCGTCATCAACTACCAAGGCACGGAAATCGACCTGACGCCGCCGTGGAACCGCGTGGCCATGGAAGATGCCGTCAAAGAACATGCCGGCGTGGACTTTTCCACCATTACCACCGACGAAGAAGCCCTGGCCGTCGCCAAAGAAAAGGGCCTGGACGTCCAACCCTTCTGGACCCGCGGCCACGTAATCAGCGAGCTCTTTGAAGAATTTTGCGAAGAAAAATTAGTACAGCCCACCTTCGTCACCGGCCATCCGGTGGAGGTGAGCCCCTTGGCCAAGCGGGACCCCAAGGATCCCCGCATCACCCGCCGCTTCGAAGCATTCATCAACACCTGGGAATTTGCCAACGCCTTCAGCGAGTTAAACGACCCCATCGACCAACGGGCCCGTTTCGAAGAGCAAGTGGCGGATCAGGAAAAAGGCGACGACGAAGCTCACCCCATGGACTACGACTTCATTAACGCCATTGAAGTGGGGCTGCCCCCCACCGGCGGCTTGGGCATCGGCGTGGACCGCATGATTATGCTCCTAACCGACCAATCCAGCATTCGCGACGTGCTCTTCTTCCCAACCATGAAACCCCTGGGCGAAGACGAAACCGAATCCTGGGACGAAGAAGAATAAAACCTTGCAGGAGCAAGGGACATATAAGAGAAAGAGGATCAGCCACAGCGGCCGGTCCTCTTTTTTTGTCGGCTGCGAAGGACAACAATCCGATTTTAACGATGGGGCAAGGAAATTTATTTTAATAAGTAGGAATTATCAAGTATCGAAAAATTCTATAAAAATCGGAAAATTTCTATTTGATTAAAAAAAAACACATCAGTTAAAATATGACGAGTAAATTTCGAAAACAAATCCTAAAGGAGGAAAGATGAAAAAAATATTAGCACTTATGCTGGCAGTGGTGATGCTGCTCGGCAATGTACCCGCCGCCTTGGCGCAATCGGGTGGACAGACGAAAGCGCCGTTGGATGTAATGCTCTCGAAAGACGGTGTTCCGATTCAAGAAAATGTAACTTTTGAAATTTTAGACGGAGACAGTGTCGTCGACGAAGTAACTTTAGAAAACGGCATGGGTGCCGTCACCAATTACGAAGTGGGCAAAACCTATACCGTACGTGTGACGAGTCCCGAAAAGTATGAAGCGGAAACAACATTTATGAAGGTAGCAGGAGAGGAAGGGATGGCAGGTGCTCACTTTGTGAAGTCCGAAGATGAAGCTGCTTCCCCTGATAATGCAGCTTTCTTAAGAGTAAAAGAGAAAGAAGCCCAAGTGCAACCGAAAACTCCGGTGCCTACCTTCCTTTCCCTAGATAATCAGGTTGCGACCAGTCCCTTTTCCGTCGAGGTCTTAGACAATGGTCAAGTCATCGATACCATCCGCTATGATAACGGGATGGGATCCGTGAGCAAGTACGAAATCGGTAAGGTTTATGCCCTACGCATCAAAGGCAACAGCAATTACGAACTCGTAACCAAGTATATGACCGTTGTTTCCGGTGGTACCGGCGCAGGCACCCACTTCTTGAAGACGGCCGATGAAGCGCCCTCAGGCGCCAATGCAATCAATCTTTGCATCAAAGCGAAATCCGCCGACACGCCTCAAGTGTCGGAAGGCTTGGACCAACTGGATATTAAAGTAAAAATTGACGGCGAGCTTAAAGAAGGCATCGGCTTCAGAATCAACTACTGGGACGGAATTGTTCCCTCGATCATCAGCCAACCCAAGACGGATGCCAATGGCAACTATGTGTTAAAAAACCTGAAGCCCAATTCGAAGTACACGGTAGTCATGTATAATTCCGTTTACAACTTCAGTCAAGACACCTTCGAGGTGCTTACCGACAAGAATGGTAAAATCATTTCCGTCGCCGGTCGTCCCGCATCGGAATTTAAAAACGGCTTGACCGTCGAAGGGGTCGATCGCTCCAGTTCGGCTATGGATAATGTAGAAGTCGAATTAAAGGTAGTAGACAAGAAGACGGGCAAACCGCAAAATGGTGTGGAAGTTACGGCCAACATCATTACGCCGAGACTTCGTTCTTACAAGGACGTCAAATCCGATAAAAATGGTGTCCTCCGTTTCAAACTGTCCGGCAACGAAGAAGGCAAAGTTTATGCCATGACCGTTTCGAAGAACCATCAATTCTTTTGGGACTTCGAGCCCGAGTTAATCGAAGTAAAAGTATTTAAGGACCGTTACGAAATTTTAGAGACCAAAGACAATCTCAATGCTGAAAAAATCATGCGCGTCACATATAACGACCGTAGCTATTTGAGAAAGGACCTGAAAGATCTGGTCGATAAGGCTCAAACCATTTTGGACAGCGGCAAGCACACCGATGCTTCTATGAAGGAATTAAAGGTCGCAGTACAAGGCGGCGTCGCCGAATTGGCAAAGGCTGAAACGATTCCCTACTATGTAGAGGGCCATATCAAAAATATTAATAAAGCCATGGAAAAATTGGTTTTGAAAAAGGAAACGAAACCGAATCCTTCGAAGCCGGAAACGAAGCCCAATCCTTCCAAACCGGAAACGAAGCCGAGTACCGTTCCTTCCGCGCCGAAGGCAAAGGACGAAGGTCGCCACTATTTCATTCCTTCCGCATCCGCTGCAACGGAAAAGAAAGAGGATAAGAAGGCAAGTGTTGAGGCCAAGAACAAAATTGCCGTGCCCTATCGTAATCTCCCCGTGACCTTGACGGACATTCCCGCCAATGAAAAAGGCGATGCCATTCGCGCCATGGTCACAAGAGGTATTTTAGTCGGCATGGGCAACGACAAGTTTGAGCCGAAAACGACGATTTCCAGAGCTATGGTGACGGCAGTGTTTATGCGCATCTCCATGGATCAAACGATCAAAAGCCCCGCCGCCTTTACCGACGTGAAGGACAAGGCTTGGTACGAACGCTCCGTGAAATGGGCCTCCACCAACGGCTTGATCAAAGGCTATGAAGACGGCTCCTTTAAGCCCGACAAAAAAGTTTCCTACGAAGAGTTCGCCGTCATGCTGGACAATCTGTTGAAGGAATACAAATTAGATCTGCCCAAGGTGAAGACCGTGAACAAGGCGGACTTCGACTATGTTAACGACTGGAGCCGCGACAGCGTCGTGCGCATGATCGAGCTCGGTTTGATGAAGACCGACGGCAACGGAAAGGTTCAACCGAAAGGGGAATATTCCAGAGCCGATCTCGCCGAAACATTAAATCAATTGATTCAATGGTCGGACAAGAATAAATAAAGATGAAAGCCTCCCTGCCCTTTGGCAAGGGGGCTTTTTCTTGCCCTGTCGTCAAAATTTATTAAAAAATAAACGAATGAGCGAATTGGAAATTGAAAACTAATAATATATCGTGTATATTATTAATCAGACAAGCAGTTTTAATGAACAAACGTGGAGGATTCACATGGACTTTTCGAAGAAATACAGTGAAAAATTAGTTTCCGCCAAGGAAGCCGCCGGAGTAATTAAATCCGGCGACCGCGTGGAAATGGGATGGGCAGCCGGCGTCAGCAAGGCCGTGGACAAGGAATTGGCCAAGCGCGTAGACGAGCTGGACGATGTAATATTTTACGGGGGCTTGGCCTTCGAAACGCCGGAGGTTATAAAGGCGGATCCGGAAGGTAAGCACTTTACTTGGAACACCTGGCACGCCGGGGGACCGGAAAGAAAGGCAGTCAATGCCGGTGCCGGTGCCTTCTATATTCCTCTTCGCTATTCGGAGCTGCCGAAGTATTACAGAGACGAAGTGGATATCGACGTGGCCGTCGTCATGACCACGCCTATGGACAAGCACGGCTATTTTAATTTCGGTTTAAATGCATCGCACCAAATGGCGATTTTGGAAAAGGCCAAGACGGTCATCGTGGAAGTCAACGACGCCTTCCCCTATTGCTACGGCAAATGTGAATCGGAAATTCACATCGACAATGTGGACTACATTGTGGAAGCGGGCGCCATCTCTCCCTTCGAAATTCCCGTGTCGGGCTTCGGCGACGTGGACAAAAAAGTGGCCGAATTCATCGTGGATGAAATTCCCGACGGCGCCACCCTGCAATTGGGGATCGGCGGCATGCCCAACGCCGTCGGCGCATTGATCGCAGACAGCGACTTAAAGGACCTGGGGATTCACTCGGAAATGTATGTGGATGCCTTCGTTCAAATGAGCAAGAAGGGCAAGGTCAACGGTTCGAAAAAGACCATCGACAAGTATCGTCAGGTCTATGCCTTTGCCGCAGGCAGCAAGGAATTGTATGAATTCCTGGATCAAAACCCGGAATGTATGGCGGCACCGGTGGACTACACCAACAGTGCCGATGTGGTCAAGGAAATCGACAATTTCATTTCCATTAACAACGCACTGAACGTGGACCTGTGGGGCCAAGTGTCCTCCGAATCCACGGGCCTTCGCCACATTTCCGGCGCCGGCGGACAATTGGACTTCGCCTTGGGGGCCTATCTCGCCAAGGGCGGTAAGAGCATTATCTGCCTGAGCTCCACCTTTACCAATAAAAAAGGCGAAACCGTATCGAGAATCCTCCCGAATTTCAAGACGGGCTCGGCCATTACCGTAGCACGCCCCAACACCCATATGATTTGCACGGAATACGGCCTCTTCAACGCCAAGGGTCGCAGCACTTGGGAAAGAGCCGAAGGCATTATCAACCTGGCTCATCCCGACTTCAGAGACGAACTCATTAACAATGCCGAAGAAATGGGTATTTGGCGCAGAAGCAATAAAAGATAAGAAAGAGCCGACGACAGTCGGCTTTTTTCATGAGGAATTTTGCCATGTATGAGACGATTTACAGAGAAAAATTAATGACGAAAGAAGAAGCGGCGGCCCTGGTGAAAGACGGCGACGAAATCGAAATCGGCTTCGGCGCGGATTTTCCCGTGGCCTTCGACGAGGCATTGGCCGCCCGCGCTCATGAGCTCACCCACGTGGCCGTGCGAAACGGCGTGCTCTTCGACCGCTCCAAGATTTTGGCGCAGGGCGCACCCTTTGAATGGCAAAGCTGGCACGCCACGGGGGATGTGCGCCGCGCCATGGACGAGGGCAAGGCCATTCACATTCCCGTGCGCTATTCCGAGCTCATTCGCTACGTCACGGAAAACAGACACACGGATATGCTGGTCTTTTCCACGGCACCCATGGACGCTCACGGCTATTTTAATTTTGGCATCGAAGGCAGCCACTTTCTGCGTCTCGCAAAAAAGGCGAAGACGGTGATCGTGGAGGTCAATGAAAAGCAGCCCAAAGTTTACGGCAGAGGCGAAAGCGAAATCCACATCGACGAGGTGGACGGCATCATCGAGGCCGAGGCCCATCCCATGGCCGTCCTTCCCAATCGCCCCTACGACGACTTGGACCGCAGGATCGCCGAGACCGTGGTTGAGCGCATGGAAAACGGTGCCACGGTGCAGCTGGGGATCGGCGCCTTGCCCAATGCCGTAGGCGATGTCATCGCTCAAAGCAGCTTAAAGGACTTGGGCGTGCACACGGAAATGTATGTGGACAGCTTTATGAAGATGACCTTGGCGGGCAAGATCACCGGAACGAAGAAGACCTTGGACCGGGGCCGTCAGGTCACCGTATTTTTGGCGGGAACGGAAGCCCTATACGACTTCGTCGACGACAATCCCTCGATTATGGTAGGGCCCGTGGATTACGTCAACGCCGCCTCCACCATCGCCGCCCAACACAAAATGACGAGCATCAACACGGCGATTCAGGTGAACCTCAGGGGAG
>QWCE01001887.1_pt1 | contig 28701 bp, 25 predicted proteins | sample 1972531 | NCBI WGS metagenome assembly QWCE01 (sample SAMN09866716, study PRJNA288562) | Human gut metagenome isolate term4_stool, whole genome shotgun sequencing... | reverse complement strand
TTTATGATTTTTTAACCGTTGATGAAAACAACGAAGCTTTTAACAATGCAAATAATTACAACTGGGGATACGACCCAGAACTCTATAATACTCCTGAAGATTTGTTATAGGTAAAGTCCTTTACATGAGTTTCATAAATTATTGCATCCTGTGAATTATTTACTGGCACTTCATGATCTAAAAAGCCTTTTGGATTTGTCATTTCTAAATCTACAACCACAGACCTCTTGCTATTTATAGAAGATGAAATAGAATATGGATCTGTAACTTCGTACTTTTCGTCAACTAAATAATTATAATATTTGAGGTTTAAGTCACCTTCAACAGTACATTCCCAAAATCCCATTTTGTCCTTTGTCATATCATATTTTTTTCTCTCCATGGCATCTGGGTCGTCATAAATAACAACAGATAATTTCTCCCTATCTGGAGAATAGGTTCTAAATGTAGTTTTTCCTTTGCTATACTCAATTCCCAAATTTATATCTTTTATATCCCTAAAATTCATATACACCTGCTTATATTTCAAAGGAGTTTGAAAATTCTCCACAACTTCTTATGCTCTGTAGAGATTTTTTTGTCCAAACTCTTTTATCCCTATAATCTTTTTCAATCTCTTTCCATGTACCATAGTAATCATCATAATCTCTAAAAACTTGAAAACTGTCATTATATTTTAATATTAAATTATAAATCTCTTCAAAGGAATCTTTTAGTTCTATAAAGTTTGAGTTTCTTATTTTGTTTATTAAATTTCCAAGTCTACTCTTTTTAAAAATATTCTCTTCAGCCTTAGAACAATCTCTAAAACTTCCTTCTATTTCCTCTTTGGAACTTCCAAATAGATATATGAATTCTTTTTTAGTTTCAGCAAGTTCTAAATTGATTCCAGTCCTACTGCCCATTACAAGAGAACCATTTATCATAAAATTTAAAACATTGTTCGCCACAACTTCAAGGCCAGGCGTTGCAATCTGTTCAACTACATCACAGCCCTTTGAAAGCCTCATCATCTTTTCTCGGTTTAAATCTTCAATAAAAACAATTTTCAATTTGTCCTTAATTGATAAGTCACTGTTAACTAAATCCTTTAATACATTTATATATCTTATCACATGCTTCGATGCAAGATATTTTGGAGATGACAATCCCCCAATAAAGTATGTTACGTCAGGCATATCTAAATTTGAATTATCAATTAATTCAAAATATTTTTCAGTTAAATACAAACATGTTAAAAATTGTCTTCTCTTCTCCTGAAATGTTTCAAGTTGCATAACGTAGATGGATTTTGGATTTAAAAATACTTTATATTTTTTTGAGACCATGTTCTTGATTTTTAACTTATTTTCATCTTTTATTTTTATAACCGAACTTTGCTGTTCATCTGTAAATTTTTCCGGGAGAGCCTTTAACAAACTTGTATTTTGTAAACTATTTTTATCTGAAATAGCACTTAAAAGACCATATAGTTTTGGATTAGACTCCCATAACCAAGGTACAATATTCAATAAATTATTTTTTATTTCATATTCCCTAACTGGTTTTTCTCCTGTATTTATTTCATACCCTTTATAAAAACTATCCCTTTGCATTTTAGACATGGGAAAAATATTTTTAACAGTGTGAAATAAAATCTCATAAAAATTATAATACTGTGGATTTTGACCCTCTATTTCAAAAAAGTCATATATAAAATCTAAATACTCTAAGATGTCTGGACAGACTTCTCTAATCAAACTTTCAGACCAAATCTTTTTGTTTATATCAATCCCCTCAAAGCTTCTATACTGAAAATTAGTCTCCACCAGTTTTAGGGCTTCTTCTTTTGTAAGTTTGAAATTATTACAAAATTCTTTTATAAAAACAGGAATGGTTATAAGAGTGTGGTTTTCGTTTAAAAGTATGGTAAATTTATTTTTAAAATCTATTTCTTTTTCTCTCTTAAGATCCTTTACAATATCTTTTACACCAGAACTTGCTAAAAAATACTCTTGCCCAAGTCTTATCTTCTTTCCCGTGGGATTTACATCTTCCATATATAAAAATCTTGAAAGGGAATTAATAAGCATATAACTTTCAATTTCTTTAAGCCCTTCCCCTTCTATTATCTTCATAGGGTAAGTTAATCGTTCTATATTTGATTCAAATAGTCTAAGCACATTTATATTTTCTAAGTTCTTTGTCAAAACTTTTATGTCATAGGAAGTGGATTTGATATCTTTTCCAAATATATTTATATCTTCTCTATTTCTTTTTATCTCCCAGGGAAATTCTTCCATGGTCCAACTCTTAACCATTTCAACTTGCCTATGATCTATTATTTCCTGTTTAAACCTTCCATTTTCATACCTAAGCCCATATGCTTTTACTTTATTTTTACAGTTAGACTCCAACATGAAGTAGGATAAATCTCCAAGTTCACCTTCACCAAGCAAAGGAAATACTTCACAATTTAAAATTTCATCAAAATTATATCCTAATATACCAAGACTTTCCCTTGCAACTTGACTTAGTCCAAGATAGTTAAGATTTTTACTTAAAAAATTACTTGTATTGTATTCAAAAGAAAATAAATATATCTGTTTTTTTGAAAAAAGCTTATCCTTAGAAGGGCTCCAAGAATAAGCTATAATATCTCTGATACATTTTGCCAGAGCCTTATAAACTTCAGTTTTATTTACTTCATAGGTTTCCAAAGAATTTCTTATATAAAGCTCCTCTTCAATCCTATTTACTAAATCATACTTATCAACTTTAATCATAGATTCCTGAAGTCCTCTTATATAATTTTAAATACTCCTTAGCAGAGCTTTCCCAGTCATTCTTTTGAAGCATAGCAGATGCTTGAAGTTTTTTCAAAGCCTCTTTGTCATAGTAGGTTTTTATTGCATTTTTTATTGTGAATAACAACTCATGTGCATTTATATTTGCAAATGAAAAACCTGTTCCCTCTCCAGTAAATTTGTTGTATGGCTTAACAGTATCTTTAAGTCCACCAGTTTCCCTAACTATTGGAAGATTTCCATATCTCATTGCCATTAATTGTGATATTCCACATGGCTCTGCCAGTGAAGGCATCAACAAAAAGTCTCCTCCAGCATAAAGAAGATGTGACTCATCGTTAGAATAATAAATTCTTGCAGCGAACTTGTCTGGATATTTATTTTGAAAATATTTAAGAGATTCTTCGTAAGTTTTACTTCCCGTTCCAAGCACTACCACCTGTATGTCTTCAAAGTAAAGTAATTCGTCCATAATGAAAAGCAAAATATCCAAGCCCTTCATGTCCACAAGTCTTGACACCATCACAAACATTGGCACATTTGGATTTTGTGGAAGATTATATCTCTTCTGAACTTCAAGTTTATTTAAAACCTTGTTATCAATGCTATCTATGTCATAATTTTTTGCAAGATATTTATCCGTTAGTGGATTCCAAGTGTTATAATCCAGTCCATTTACAATTCCATATAGCTTATAAGAATACTTTCTTATTATGCCGTCAAGTCCTTCTCCAAAGTAAGCATGTTGTATTTCATTGGAGTATGTGTTTGAAACCGTCGTAAGGATATCTGAAAAAACAATTCCACCCTTCATAAAGTTTATACAGTCATAGTACTTTAGAGCTTCGTCATTAAAATATTCTGGAGACAGCCCTGCAAAACCCAATATGTCAGAGTTAAAAACCCCTTGGTACTTTAGATTGTGAATTGTAAACATTGTCTTAATGGATTTATAATAGTCATCTCCTCTTGCAAAGTCCTTTACATAGACATTCACCATGGCAGTATGCCAGTCATTTGTATGAATAACATCTGGTTTAAAGTTTATTACCTTAGGAAGAATTGTTATTGCCTTAGAGAAGAATAAAAATCTCTCTCCATCGTCAAGTTCGCCATAAACATTTTGTCTTTTAAAATAAAATTCGTTATCTAAAAAGTAAAATGTTACACCTTCATGCAAAAGCTTCATTATCCCAACATAGTCATGTCTCATTCCAATGTCAACATAATAATAGCCCACATATTCCATTTTTTCTCTATATTCATTTGGTATTTGTCCATAAAGAGGAAGCACTACTCTAATGTCCTCACCCATGGCTTTAAGCTCTAAAGGCAGTGAGCCTGCAACATCGGCAAGCCCTCCCGTTTTTATAAATGGATAGCTTTCAGAGCTACAATAAAGTATATTCATTTTATTTCTCCACTACAAAATATTTCTCAACTACATAAGGTGCTGTTCTTGAACCTGCAATAGAAACTTCATCTTTAATATATGCACCCTTGTCTGTTATAGTGTTTACTACAACAGCCTCTTTTCCTATAACTGTATTTTGGAAAAGAATGGAGTTTTTTATAACTGCGCCTGACTTTATTTCAACTCCTCTAAAGATAATGGAATTTTCAACATATCCATCAATCTTGCACCCATTTGCAATAAGAGAATTATTTATCTTTGCATTTTCTCCATATGATGTTGACGGTTCGTCCTTTGACTTTGTAAGTACAACTCCATTGTCATAAAAGAGTTTATTGTAAAAATCTTGATTTAATAGTTTCATATTTACATCATAAAATGATTTCAAATCCCTAATCAGTTCCACACTTGAGTCCTGTTTATATATTCCGATATCAAGATTATCCATGTTGTTTGAGATTGCTTCAAGAAGTGTTTTTGAATCGGAATTTTCTACAGATTTTTTAACCAGTTTTATAAATACTTCTTTTTTTATAAAGCCTTCTCTTATTAGCATTGGGAAAGACTCTTCAGTTCCAAGATTGGTACCTATCTTGTTAAGTTTTTTATCCTCGTCAAAGATGAGTTTTTTCTCTCCAATGTATTTTCCTAAACTATCTTCTTGTTCAACATAGAAGAGAAGTACATCTAAATTTTCATTTACCATTCTATCATATGCTTTAGTCAAGTCTTCTTTGTCAATTGCCATTGGATCGACAATGTATAGATATTCTTCTTTTGAATCTTCAAAATACTTTAGAGTTTCAAAAAACATTCCCATTTCAGTATTTTCATTGGCAATTGAACTCTTTATCTCTGGAAATATTATTAAACCATTTCTTCTTCTGTTAAGCTCCCAAGACTTTCCATTTCCAATATGATCCAATGTGGATCTTAAATTTCCTCCACCATAGAGTAATACATTTGACAAGTCGTTGTTCGCCAAGTTCGATAGGGTAAAGTCAATTAGTCTATATCTACCTGCAAATGGAAGCATATATGCAGGTCTCGTTTTACAAAGAGAACTAAATCTGTCTGTAGATTTTCCTCCGATGATTATACCAATACAGTCTTGCATATGCTCCTCCTATTCTTCTATAATTCCATCATTAGATACTAAATATACTTTATTTTCATCAGGGTTTCCTATTTCTATCCCCTCTTCAATAACAATGTCCTCTGTGATTACAGCATTATATACTTTAGCATCTTTATTTACCTTAACATTTGATAAAACTACACAGTTCTCAAGTACCGCTCCCTCTTCTACAGTTACTTTAGAAAAGAGTACAGAGTTTGAAATTTTACCTGAAATAACACAGGCTTCATTTACAAGTGATTTCTTAACCTTTCCAGTTGAAGAAATATAATGAGGTGGAAGATCTCTTGACTTAGTGAAAATTCTGAAGTTGCTATCATATAAATTAAGTTTTTCATCATCTTCAAGTAAGTCTAAATTCGCTTCCCAGTATGACCTAACTGTTCCAACATCTTTCCAGTATCCGTCAAATTTATATGCATAAACTGGTTTGTCATCTCCAATGATGCTTGGAATAATATTTTTACCAAAGTCGTGGGATGAGTCATCATCTTTGTTGTCCTTTTCTAAATAATGTTTCAAAACAGGCCAGTCAAACATATATATTCCCATGGATGCAAGATTGCTTTTTGGTTTTTCTGGCTTTTCTTCAAATTCCACAATTTTTCCATCATCATCTGCATTTAAAATCCCAAAACGAGACGCTTCTTCCCAAGGTACTTCACGCACGGCTACAGTTAGTGCAGATCCCTTTGATTTGTGATATTTTAATAGTTCATTGTAATCCATTTTGTATATGTGATCTGCAGATAGTATAAGCACATACTCTGGTGATAGATTTTCCAAATAATTTATATTTTCATAAATTGCATTTGCAGTCCCCTCATACCATTTACCTCCCTTTTCAGTGAAGAATGGTTGGAGTATTCTCAGACCGCCATTATTTCTATCCAAATCCCATGGAGCGCCATTCCCCAAATGGGCATTTAAAGAAAAGGGTTTATACTGTGTAAGCACACCTATATCCCTTATATCCGAATTGGTTGCATTACTTAAAGCAAAGTCGATAATCCTATATTTTCCTCCAAAAGGTACTGCAGGCTTGGCAATATATTTTGTTAAATCTTTGAGTCTGGAGCCCTGTCCACCTGCTAAAAGCATTGCTACGACTCTTTTTTTCGCCCTCATGTTCTTCCTCCTATTTTTTCTTTATAAACACCGCAGATAACGGTTCTATATCTATTCGGAAAGAATTTTCTCTACCTTGAAAACTCTCTTTAACCGTTTTAATACTCTTGTTCCTCTTCAAGTTACCGCCATATTTTTCCATGGCACTATTAAATATGACCTTGTAACTTCCATCTTCTCTTACACCAACAGGATAATTTTCTCTTCTAACTCCCGTAAAGTTGTAAACGCAGATTATTGATTCTCCATTTTTTGAAATTCTTTCAAATATAAACACAGATTCATCACTGTTGTTTACTTCAATCCATTCAAATCCGTCATAGGAATAATCCACTTCCCAAAACGCTTTTTCTTTTTTATAAATAGTATTCAAATCTTTAAAAAACTTTTGGTATTTTCTATGAGCGTCATAGTCTAAAACAGACCATGTAATACTTTGCCACTCGTTCCATTCATCAAATTGGGCAATTTCATTTCCCATGAAGTTTAATTTTTTTCCAGGATGTCCAAACATAAACATCATAAGTAATTTAAGAGCCGAAAACTTATCTTCATAACTTCCTGGCATTTTATTTATCATTGAGCCCTTCATATGAACAACTTCGTCATGACTGAATGGCAGTATAAAATTTTCGTTAAAGGCATACATCAAGCTAAATGTAACAAGATTGTGGTGGTCTTTTCTAAATATTGGATCCATCTTTACATATTTTAAAGTATCGTTCATCCAACCCATGTTCCACTTAAACTTAAATCCAAGGCCACCGTCTTTGACTGGAGCTGTAACTTTAGGCCATGGAGAAGAGTCTTCTGCAATCATAATGCTGTCGGGATAAAAACTTTTTACAGTCTCGTTCAATTCTTTTAAAAAGTTTACTCCATTCCAGTCCACGTTGTTGCTATCTGGGTTTCCAACTTCATCTTCAATTTTATAATGAAGTATATATGCCACTGCATCAACTCTTATACCATCAATATGATAATAATCCATCCAATATAGTACAGATGATATTAAAAAATTTTTAACTTCATTTTTGCTTAAATCAAAATTTAATGTTCCCCACTGTTCATTTTGAGAAAGGGATTCATAGTCAGATTCATATGTGGGGCTTCCGTCAAACTCCCTTAGTGCAAAGTCATCTGGACAAAAATGTCCTGGAACCCAGTCCAGTATGACTCCGATATTTCTTTGGTGGAATCTGTCTATTAAGTACATAAAGTCATGAGGTGTTCCAAATCGTGACGTAGGTGCGAAGAACCCTGATATTTGATATCCCCATGAACCGTCATAAGGGTGTTCCATTATTGGCATAAGTTCCACATGGGTAAAGCCCATGTCTTTTACATAGTCCACCAGTTCATCTGCCATCTCTCTGTAGGAATAGAAGTCCCCATTATCTTTTTTCCTCCATGAACTCAAATTCAGTTCATAAATGGATATTGGAGAATCTATCCCCTCTTCCTTTTTTCTTTTATTCATCCACCTCGTATCATTCCATTTGTAATTTGAAATGTCATAGAATTTTGATGCAGTATTCGGTCTATTCTCTGCATGAAAAGCAAATGGATCTGCTTTTAATTTCACGATGTCATTTGAACCTACAATTCTATATTTATAACCGTCAAAAATATTTACTCCTTCTACAGTTATTGTCCATAGTCCCGTTTGACCAATCCTATTTAAAGGAAGACTTAATTCATCCCAGCAGTTAAAGTCCCCACAAAGGTTTACATACTTTGCCCTCGGAGCCCAAACTACAAATCGAACATATTCTTTATCATCTATTTTTACTTTATGAGAACCTAAAAATTCATATGCTTTATAATTTTTTCCTTCGTTATAGAGATAGGAGTCTTCTACTAAATTGTCCTGATAAAAAAATTTCATTTCAACCACCTTGTTTCTTATACACTTTATATTATTATACCCTTAATTGCCAAATTAAAGTATTAAATCTATCATAGTTTGGTTAATTTTTGTTAAAATTAAGGGACTTAAGTCAAACTCAAGTCCCCAAAATCTATTTTTTTATTTTTTCAGCTTCCTTTTCCTCTGAAAAATCATTATAGATATTCATTATTTCATTTTTAATGTTGTATATCTTTCGTCTTACATCAGAGTACTCATCACCAGACATATTTTTTAAATCATTAATGAAATCTCTGTTTTTTATATTTCCCAAGTTCTTAATCAGTTCGTCGACTTCAGATTCTATTTCAAAAGAATTTTTAACATTTTCATATGCGGTATCGATGCTTTCTTTTCCTGGCTGTAAAACAAATTCTTCATTTAATTTTGGTATTGTACATTCCAGACCAAGCCCTTCTTCTAATCTGTCCTTAAATTCTATTTGAGCTTTTTCTTCTCCATGTACTACAAAAACTTTTGGCTTTCCTTCAAAATGTTTCATCCATTCATATAACATATCTTTGTCGGCATGACCAGAAAATCCGTCCAGGTCATATATTTCCGCGTTTACTTTTATCTCTTCGCCAAGTATCTTTACGTCCTTTACTCCATCTAATAATATTCTTCCAAGAGAGCCTTCTGATTGATACCCTACAAAGACAACTGCATTTTTTTCATCCCAGAGGTTGTGTTTCAAATGATGTCTTACTCTTCCTGCTGTAGCCATTCCTGAGGATGAAATTATAACCCTTGGAAATTTTACTTTGTTTAATGTGATTGACTCTTCCACATCAGAAATATATTTTAAATTTTCAAACTCGAAAATATTATCTCCACTCTTAATCAAATCTCTTGCCACATCATTGAAGAAATATGAATTTTTCGTAAAAGCTTCCGTTGCACGAACTGCAAGTGGTGAGTCGATATATATTGGAACTCTGTTGTGATATTCTATATTTTCAGCACTGTCATAATGACTGTTTAAATCGTAAATAATCTCTTGAGTTCTACCAACGGCAAAGGAAGGTATGATTACTGTACCACCTCTGTTTGTAACCTTGTCTATAATCTCTATCAGTCTTTGTACTGAATATTCATATTCAGGGTGAGTTCTATTACCATAGGTTGACTCTACAATTACATAGTCAGCTGTATTTATAAATTCTGGATTTTTAAGTATTGGTTTATCAGGCATGCCCAGGTCTCCAGAATATACTATTTTTGTAGTCTCGTCACCTTCTTTTATCCATAACTCAAGGCATGAAGATCCAAGAATATGACCTGCATCTCTAAATCTTACAGATATATTTTCATTTATTTTCATAATGTCATCATAGTAACATCCTTGAAAAAGTCTCATTACATTTTTTGCATCATTTTCATTATATAGTGGTTTTACCTTAGGTTTTCCTGCTCTTGTTCTCTTTCTGTTCTCCCATTCAACATCTGCCTGTTGAATCCTTGCACTGTCCTGTAACATTACTTCACATAAATCCACTGTAGGCTTTGTTGCATATATTGGATTGCTATATCCCCTCTTGTGAAGAAGTGGTAATCTTCCACTATGATCAATATGGGCATGACTTAATATTACAAAGTCTATTTCATTTGGATTGAATTTAAAATCTTCCTTGTTTAACTCTTCAAGTTCTTTTTTTCCTTGAAACATTCCACAGTCAATTAAAAATTTTTCATTTTTTGTTTCAACTAAAAAGTTTGATCCTGTTACTTCTCTTGCTGCACCTAAGAAACTGATTTTCATAATGCACCTCCTTTTATCTTTATACCCAATTAAAAAAGACCTCAGTCTCCCAAGGTCCTCTATCTATAAGTTGTCGTCAAATTGACTGTTGTATAAATTGTAATAAAATCCTCTTTTAGCCATAAGTTCTTCGTGGTTACCACTTTCAATTATGTCGCCTTTGTCAAGCACGAGGATAATATCTGAATTTATTATTGTTGATATTCTATGTGCAATAACAAAAGAAGTTCGTCCCTTCATAAGTTTATCCATTGCCCTTTGAATAACAATTTCAGTTCTTGTGTCTACATTACTTGTAGCTTCATCAAGTATTAGCATTGGCGCATCCTTTGCCATGGCTCTTGCAATTGTTATAAGTTGCCTTTGTCCCTGTGATATAGTCACATTTGAATTTAATATAGTATCGTATCCATCTGAAAGGGCTTCTATAAAGTGATCAAGTCCAATACTTTTTGCAATCTTTTTTACTTCCTCTTTTGACTTCGAAGAGTTATAAGATATATTTTCATAGACAGTGCCTTCAAATATCCACGTGTCTTGAAGAACCATACAAAAAAGTTCTGCAATGTTTTCTCTGGTTATGTCCTTTGTGTCTACGCCGTCTATTAAAACTTTCCCTCCATCTATTTCATAAAATTTCATCAATAGATTTACAAGGGTGGTCTTTCCTGCTCCCGTAGGTCCAACTATGGCAACTTTTTGTCCTCCCTTTACATCGGCAGAGAAATTTTTTATTATAGTTTTTTCTGGAACATATCCAAAGGATACATGGTCGAACAAAACATTCCCCTTTACTTCCTTCGGATTTAAATATTCATTTTTATCTTTTTCGTCTTCCAGTTCATCTTCTTCTAAGAATTCATATACCCTCTCTCCTGCAGCTGCTGCACCTTGCATAGTTGTTGCAATCTCTGCAATATTTGTAAGTGGATGGGTGAACATTCTAATATACATCATAAAGGAAACTATTATTCCAAAGGAAATCTTCCCATTGAGAACAAGATACGCTCCAATTATTGCAATTGCAACGTAACCAAAGTTTCCTATAAAGTTCATCACTGGGAACATAAACCTTGATAAAAATTCAGACTTCCACACAGAATCGTAAAGTCTTTCATTTATATCATTGAAATCCTTAGTCACTTCATCTTTTGCGTTGTAGGTTTTAATTAATGAATGGGCTTCAAATACCTCTGCAATATATCCATTTAGTTCTCCAAGGGTCTGTTGCTTTTTAAAGAAATATTTTTGAGAAAGTTTCATAATAACAAACATCAATGCAAATCCTACAAGAGTTGATCCAACTGACGCACCTGTCAACAATAAATTTGTTGTAAGCATCATATAAAGTGACCCTACAAGTGATGTTATCGAACCTATAAATGAACTCATACCCATGTAGAGACTTTGAGATATCATATCCACATCGTTTGTAATTCTACTCAATATATCTCCAGTACTGTTATTATCAAAATACTGAAGTGGAATTTTATTTATTTTTCTTGCAATCTTGTTTCTAAGTTTTCTTGATACCTTTTGAACTACAGTTACTATTAAAAACTCCTGTGCGTAGAGCATTATAGCGCCAAACACCATTAAAATCATCGCTACAATCACAATGCTTTTAATATTTTGAAAATCTATATTTCCTTCAATCCCCTTTTTTACTTCGTTTGCCATGTCCCCAAGTTTTTTTGGAGTCATCAAAAAGAATATATTTGCCATAAAGGCAAGTAAAAGTGCAATTATAGTAGAAATCTTATAATCTTTAAATTCTCCTAAGAGTTTCTTCCATGCCTTTAAAAAGTTTTGAGGTCTATTTTTATTTTTTCTGTCGTCTTTTCTATTTTCCATCTTCATCACCCACTTCCTCTTTTATAGAAAGTTGTGTGCTTGCAATCTCTTGATAGAGTTCACATGACTTCATAAGCTCTTTGTGGTTTCCAAACCCTTTAATTTTTCCTTCTTCAAGAACCATAATCTTATCTGCATTCATAATTGAACTAATACGTTGACTAATAATAATCTTTGTGCTGTTCTTTGAATGTTCCTGAAGTGAAGATCTCAAAGCCTTATCTGTCTTTAAGTCGAGGGCAGAGAAGGAATCATCAAATATCATTATAGGAGCCTTCTTCACAAGACCTCTTGCAATCGAAAGTCTTTGCTTTTGTCCCCCTGAAAAGTTACTTCCCCTCTGTGAAACTTTATAACTCAACCCTTCTCTACTCTCATCTATGAAGTCAAGTGCTTGAGAAATTTCAAGAGCTTTTAAAAGTTCTTCTGCCGAGTTGCCATTGTCTTCTCCAAAACTCAAGTTAGATTCCACCGTTCCTGAAAGAAGCAATGCTTTCTGAGAAACATATGCAATATTTTCATATAGACTTTCAAGTTTATAATCCCTTGTATCAATTCCATTTACCTTTACAACTCCAGAGGTTGGATCGTATAGCCTAAGCAAAAGTGCTGCCACAGTTGATTTTCCAGATCCTGTCGGTCCAATGATTCCCATGGTCTCACCTGGTTTTAATGTAAATGAGATATTATCAAGGACTGATTCTCTCGTTTCATAATATGAGAAAGTCACATCTTCGAACTCAACAAGTCCTATATCTTTCTTAGCTTCCGTTACAACACCTTCTTTTATAGTTGTGTCTTTTTCTAAAAGTTCTTTAACTCTGTTAACAGAGACCATAACCCTTGGAAGCATAACAAAAATAAACGAAAGCATCATAAATGACATTATTACTTGGACTGCGTAGGAACTAAACACCACCATGTCACTGAATATTTCAAGTTTCTGAGGCTGTGCCGCCTTAACTATGATAAAGGAACCTGTCCAGTATATAACTAAACTCAAAATACTTACCATAGATCTCATAACTGGATTTAAAATAGCCATTGCACGTCCAGTATACATTTGGTTTTCCATTAGCTTATTGTTAGCATCAAAGAATTTTTCTTCTTGAAAGCTCTGTCCGTTAAAAGCTCTTACTTCTCTAATTCCTTCAAGACCCTCTCTTGTAACTCTGTTTATTCCATCAATTAACTTTTGAACTTTTTTAAACTTTGGTATAGAGAGTTTAGAAATAACAAATACAATACTTACTATTATGACTACCGCTAAAAAAGTTATCCCTGTCCAAAGTCCATTTTTGCCCATTATCTTCCAAAGTGCCATCGCCGCCATAACTGGTGCTCTGACAGCAAGCTGTGTACCCATAATAAGAAGATTTTGAACTTGAATGATATCATTTGTAGATCTTGTTATTAAACTATCTGTTGAAAAGTAATTAACTTCTCTTTCAGAAAGATTGTTTACTTTATCGAATACTGCAAATCTTAATTTTTTAGAAAACAAAGCTCCAACTCTTGAAACTAAAAATCCACATACAAAAGCAAGTAAAAGGACTATAAATGCTGCAAATAACATTTTCTTTCCAATTGCTATAATTTCCATAAATTGTCCTTGGTTTTGTAAAGTCTCTGTAATGTCTTCCATATAGTCAGGAATTTTAAGTTCTAAAAATACTCTTACAAAGATTAAAATCATGTTGATTATAATAAAAGCCCAATCCTTAGGACTTAAATACTTTAATAATTTTTTCAACTAACCACCCTTTTTCTTAAAAAGATAAATTTAACATAGTTTTTTATATACCCACTCACTACACCAATCTATCAGGGCATGAGTATATGTGATATCTTTCTCCCCTTGTAAAACCACAAATTGTAATATTATATCTCCTTGCCATGTCAACGCCAAGGCTTGTTGGTGCAGACTTTGAAATAAAAATCGGCACTGCCATCATGGATAACTTGTTTATTATCTCAAAGGGAATCCTTCCGGAAAATACAATAATCTTATCACAAATTTCTATTTTGTTTAAGATGGAGTAGCCCATTAGTTTATCGATAGTATTATGCCTTCCAATATCTTCCATAAATGAAATCAATTCCCTACCATCAGAAAGGCCAGCGTTATGAACTCCCCCAGTCTTTGAAAATAGATTTGCTCTGTCTTGAAGTTTTTTCATAAGCTGTGGCACCATTGTCTTTGGAAGAGTTACATCTGAATTTACAATCTTGTAATCTCTCTTCTCAGTTCTAATTTCTATATTGAGTTCAACTTTAATAACTTCATCTCCAATATCAATTGACCTTATGTCCTCCTTGCAATCTATCAAATTTCTCATCCACATATTTCCAACTACAAGTTCTAAAACATTAAAGGGAGAACAGGTCAAGTTGTATGAAAGTTTTTTATTCACGATAACTTCATATCTCTTTTCCTCAACAACATCTTCAACCCTATCAAAGACATCTCCATTTTCATAGGTTGTTACATCATAATTTAGCATCCTGTCCTTCATAAAGTCTCCTTTGCCATCTTTAAAAATTCACTTTGGGCCTTGGTTATATACTTATTTTTCAAATAGTAAAAGCAGATATCCCTATCATTTTCATAATTTTCAAGCTTATAGTAGCGAAGTGAATCATTATCCCCTACATTTCTAATCAAGTAGTCAGATATAAATGAAATTCCAAGACCATATGCAGTTAAATTGTAAGATGTAATCTGTTGTTCCACTTCAAGTATCACCTTTGGAACCATACCTTCATTTAAAAACTTCTTGTGGGCTCTTGTTCTCGTATCATTTCCCTCCTTAAGAAGGATAAAATTTTCATCTTTAAACTTTGAAAGTGCTACAAAAGGGATTTTATCGTCTTTATAGCTTCCTGATTTTATTTGTTCGTAATCAATAGCATATTCCTTTAGATATCTATTGGAAATAAAATTCTTAGGAACTGTTAGTATCATACTGTCCTTTGTTTGAAACTGCCTTGAGTAACTCTCTTCATCATAAGAATAGTTATCTATAGCAATGTCAATTGTGCCTTCATTTAAATATTTAATTAGAGATGAGGTCTTTGCCTCAACTATATCCACATTTATATGCGGATACTTATCAATAAATTTAGATACGATTGAAGGAAGCATATAGGAAGTATACTGTTGAGTTCCTCCTACAGATACATTGCCTGCCTTTAAATCATCAACATCATTTACATATTGGATAAAATGTTTTTCCATTTTTAAAATTTCTTCAATGGTCTCAATATACTTTTTTCCAATATCGGTTACACCAATTGGCTTTGTAGACCTATCAAATATTTCATATCCTATTTCTTCCTCAACTCTTTTTATAGTCCCACTGAGTGATGGCTGAGAAATAAAAAGATTCTTTGCAGCTTTTGAAAAACTTCTTTCCTTATACACTTCATAAACATATTCATTTGAGTTAAACATTATAAGTACCTACCTATACTTCTATATTGTTATTTGTATTTTATTCTATACTAATCTAATAATATAATATAATCAAGAGGATATGACTGAGAATTTTAAAAAGGAGCAAAAAAATGAAAGATTTTAGAATTGAATCAGATTCCATTGGAGAACTTGAAATTCCTAAAGAAGCTTATTATGGAGTGCAAACTTTAAGAGCTAAAAATAATTTCCACATTACAAACACAAAGATGCATCCACTTTTGGTTGAATCTTTAGCAGATGTAAAAAAAGCCTGTGCCATTACAAATATAAAAACAAAGGCTTTAGACGAAAAAATCGGAAATGCTATCATCGATGCTTGTAACGATATTATAGATGGTAAGTATAGAGATGAATTTATTGTAGATCCTATTCAAGGTGGTGCTGGAACTTCTGCAAATATGAATGCGAATGAAGTTATAGCAAATATCGCTTTAGAAAAGCTTGGTAGTATCAAGGGAAACTATAACCTTGTTCATCCAAATGACCATGTTAATTTGAGCCAATCTACAAACGACGTCTTCCCTACTTCAGGAAAGATAACAGCAATTAAACTGCTATATAAATTGCTATTTGAACTTGAAGAACTCTATAAGGATTTGATGGTTAAAGCAATCGAGTTTAAAGATATAATAAAAATGGGTAGAACTCAACTTGAAGATGCTGTGCCTACAACACTTGGAAAAGAATTTCAAGCCTATGCAGCTTCTATAAAGAGAGATATTAGAAGGACTAAGATGTCCATTGAAGAACTGGAATATGTAAATATGGGCGCAACTGCAATTGGCACTGGTATTAATGCTTCAAAAGAATTTTTAAATGAGATTGTAACGGAACTCGATAGAGTTTGTGATTTAAACTTAAAGCCTTGTGAAGATCTTGTTGATGGAACTCAAAATTTAGACTGCTACGGATTTGTATCAGGCAATTTAAAAACTTTAGCAATAAGTTTATCAAAGATGTCAAATGATTTAAGACTTATGAACTCTGGCCCAAGAACTGGACTAAGCGAAGTTTTCCTACCTGCAAAGCAAAATGGATCATCAATCATGCCAGGAAAGGTAAATCCAGTTATTCCAGAAGTTGTAAATCAAATTTCCTTCAACGTTATCGGAAATGATATGACCATAGCAATGGCATGTGAAGGTGGACAACTTGAACTAAATGCTTTTGAACCAATAATCTTCTACAATTTATTTGAGTCTATTCAAACTTTGACAAATGGAATTAACACATTCAGAATAAATGCTATAAAAGACTTGAAGGCAAACGAAGAAAACTGCAGAAGACATGTTGATAATTCAATCGGCATAATAACTGCGGCAAATCCATATATCGGATACGAAAAATCTGCTAAGATTGCTAAGGAAGCTCTTAGAACAGAAAAAACAGTTAAATCTCTTCTCCTTGAACAAAAAGTCTTTAACGAAGAAAAAATCAATGACATATTAGATCCTAAACATATGCTTGAACCAAGATAAATAAAAAAAATTGGCGGCACAAGAAATCACTCTTGTACCGCCTTATTTTATTTGTTTTTTCTCAAGGTTATAGCTTCCTGTGCATCATCTTGTAGAATTTGTTCGTTATAAAATACCGAATTCTTTTTTAATTCATCATTAAAGTACTTATAACCCATTTTTTCTACAAGTGTCTCCTTGCCAGAATATAAATTTGTTCCAAGTCCCATTCTCTCTCCTTCTATTTCAACTCCCAGACTTGCTAAAATAGTTGGATACATATCGAATGTTGTAGAAATTCTATTTTTATTATTTTCTGCAGGTAATGCTGAATTTATAAACACATTATAAACTGATCTATCATAATCTTTAACCATATTTTCTTGATACCAATTGCCCTGCATTCCAAGATGGTCTCCAATAACTACTATGGTTGTATTTTCAAAAAAGTCTTGTTGCTTTGCCCATTCAATAAATTCACCTATTTGTTTTGATGACTGAGCATGAACATTTTCATATTGTGTCGGGAATTTTTGTACATCCCCAGGTTCCAAATATCCATCAGTAAAATGTGTATTTACAGTTTCAATTACAAAATTAAAAGGTTCGTCTTTGTTTGCAAGCTTAGTTATCTCTTCCTTTGACCACTTAAATAACTTACTGTCTTCATATCCCCACCATACTCTGTCTTCATAGGTCATATATCCGTTTGCAATTGCATGGTAAAGGTCGAATATGTCGTAGTTCCCATGATTTTTAAAGAATTGTCTCTTACCGCCAAATTCTGATTTTGAACCCATTATAACTTCGTTGTTATAACCTTCTTTTCTTAAAATATCTCCAAGGGAGTAAGCTCCATTTAAAAAGTTTGTTGACTTGTACTGATTGTTTATAAAACCCTTTATTGGCACTCCAGATTGAGATGCAGTTATTCCTGCAATACTCCATGAAGTACCTTCTGTCTGGTAGAAGCCACCCATCTTGTCAGTATTTGAAAATATGGTATTCTCAAGGGCAAGCTTTTCAAGTTCAGGCATTATAGAATAATCCCATCCTCCGCCTAAGTCCTTGTTCATAACTGTACTTTCAATTGACTCTGCATATATTAAAATTAAATTTCTCTTCTTTTCTGGAAATTTCAATTTTACATTTTCTGGTCTTACATAGTTTTCTTCAATCATTGAAGAATCTTGAAATACTGCCTTGAGATAGTCAGGTCCATCTAATAAAATGTAAAAAGCTACAAAGGAAAGTATAAATACCCCTGCTGGATAAAGGGCTTTTATCCTTCGTGACTTCTTAGTTTTAAATCCTGTTTTCTTCCAAATTATCCATATTGGTATAAGTAGAGTAGCCATAATACCTATAAAAGGTAAAATATTTGCAAAAACTACACCCCACACCACTACTGGAGCAGTTCCTTCAACTCCTCCCTTTAGTTGAAATACCAAATCTTTAATTCCCCTGTTTCTAAAGTTGAGGGTCAAGTAAAGCGTAGTAAGTATCAGGAGAGTAGATAGCATCATAACAATAACCACAAGTGTTAAATTGGCTTTTTTATTTTTTTTATCTTTCATCCTCATTCCTCATTTCTCATTTCTAACGAAAATACATTTTAACACAAATCTAATCATAGTTTAATATTTTCTGAAAAATTTTACAATTCTATCTTTAGAATTTAACTTTTGATTGTTAATATCATTATACACCATAAAATGGGGATAGAATATTACAAATTTGTTACGATTTACAAATTTAGATTAATTTTTACTTATCTCCTCTTTATTTAACCAGAAATTAAAATTTTATTTGTCTTCTTTCTCTAACTCTTCAATTCTTTTTTCAGCATATTTTATAAACTCTTTTAGAACTTTCACTCGCGCATATTTTTTATCATTTCCAGGAACAACTATCCATGGAGCATATTCCACATCGGTTCTGTCAAGCATTTCATTCATTGAGTTTATATAATCATCCCATTTATCTCTATTTCTCCAGTCCTCTTCTGTAATCTTATATTGTTTATCTGGTTCTTCCTCTCTTGCTTTAAATCTTTCAAGCTGAGTGTCCTTATCAATAACCACAAAATATTTTAGTATTAGACCATTTGAATCAAAAAATTGTTTTTCCATATCAAGCATCTCATCAAACGCCCTTTCCCATTCATTGTCCTGTGCAAATCCTTCAACCCTTTCAACCATGACACGTCCATACCATGACCTTGAAAATATTCCCATGTATCCTTTTGCTGGAATCTTATTATAAAATCTCCAAAGATAATTGTAGGAATTTTCTGTTTCATCTGGGGCAGATATTGCATGCACTGTGTAAAGTCTTGGATCCATTTTTTTAACCAATCTTTTTATGGCTCCATCTTTTCCAGCCGCATCGACTCCCTCAAAGACCAACATTGTGGGTATTCCTTTCACATACATCTTTGCAGAAAGAGTAGCTGCTTGTTTTTGTAAATCTTTAATAATCTCATCATATTCTTCTTCACTTAGAGACTTGTTCATATCAAGTTTATCCAGTGGTTTATTCTTAGCTTTGTAACTTCTATTAAGTCTTACGCCTTCTTCTCTTTTTGTAGAAACTCTCTCAATTCCCTTGGCAAGTTCTTCTATTACCAGACCCAGCACATCCTTTGATGCAAGTTTTCTATCTGTGGAATCTACGATGTTCCAAGGAGCAAAGTCAAAATTTGTCTGCTCAAGCACATACTTAATATGTTTATTAAATTTGTCATAATTTTCATTTTGTTCAATGTCAATTTTGTCAACATAAAAGGCATTATATTCTGAATCTAAATATTTTTCGATGGTCTCTTTTTGTGTCTTTTGAGATATGTCTAAAAATACTTTTACAATAACGGTATAGTCATCATAAAGTGTTTTTTCAATTCCGCTAATACTTTCAACTCTTTGTCTTGTCTTTTTCTTTGACATATTCGGATCACTCATCACATCAAAATAAAATGATCTATCAAATACTTTTGTGTGACCTTTTCTTGGAATTTTTTTCCAAAACCTTGTAATAAAAGGATATCTATTTTCTTCTTCAGATGGCTTATCAAAAACATCTACATCATAGTACTTAGGATTTAATTCCTTTACCAAATCATTAATTACATATCCCTTGCCAGATGACTCAAATCCATCAATGATTATTAAAACAGGTATCTTTTCAGATTCTGATATTCTCATAAGCCTTGCAAGTCTAATGCCAAGCTCTTTTTTACTGAAATCTTTATATTTTTTTAAATCTCTTATATTTAATTCTTTCATTATCTACCTCATATTCTCATCAAATATATTCTTATATATATTAAAAGCCTCTTCATCAAAGGACACAAAAATAATTTTTATCTCTTGTGGTGACTCCTTTAAAAAAGAAAGCACCGACTCAATCGCAATTTTTGAAGCTTCTTTTTTTGGATATCCGTAAACTCCTGTGGAAATGCCAGGAAAAGCAATTGACTTTATATTATTTTCAGATGCCAATTTAAGACTATTTCCATAACACTCAGAAAGAAGTTTTTCTACATTTTCTCCCCTATTATATACCGGTCCAACTGTGTGAATTATATTTTTAGCCAAGAGATTATATCCCTTTGTAATCTTAGCCTCTCCTGTTTTGCAACCTCCCAAAGTCTTACACTCTTCTAAAAGTTCTGGACCTGCAGCGCTGTGAATAGCTCCGTCAACTCCACCGCCACCAAGTAAAGTTTCATTAGCAGCGTTTACAATAGCATCCACATCAACTTTTGTAATATCTCCAAGATTTAAAACCAGGTTCCCCCTTGCATACTCTCTTTTCAATATATCTTTTAAATCTTTTGGTAAAAAGTCTTTTGAATTTTCCATATTTACCTCCATTCTAAAAAAAGAGCCCTTAGGCTCTCATAAACTTAAGTATTATATAGTAATTTACCCGCAACTATGGAAATTTAAACTTTTTGTTTTGAAATCTTTCTATACTTTTCAGCATTTTTATTTGAAAATATTACAAGCACAAGATAATCAAAGAAAAATATAGCGAGCAAAATCAAAGCTATGGCAGCAATTAATCTAAATCCATCTCTATAAATTGATCTTAAAACTAAAAATACTCCAAGCACAACAAATAATAAAGTTGCAAAATATTTTTTTGAAATCGATTCATACTCTTTGCTTAGATGTTCATAATTATTTTCTGGATTTTCAGGTTTTGACTTTGGTGACTCAATAATTAAAAGTTCTCTATTCTTCGTAGAAAAAGTGCTTTCCAGTTTTTCAGCCTGTTTTGAGAATGGTCTTAAAAATCCCAAATCTCCAGTTATCAAACCACCTTGGTCTAAAGGCAAATGGAAATATCTCTTATTTTGACTTCGTAAATACTTTTTATATCCTTCAAGCTCTTTTATTTCATAATCACCAACATATAAAACTTCATACATAACATCAGAATCTTCTTCTTTAAAAATATATGAATACTTATCTACATTTGCAAGGATATATCCTATACTCTCCCATTTATTTAACCAGGGGGCTACTTGGCTGATTGGATCCAAGAAAAATTTTAATTTTTTCATATAACCTCCAACTTTTCAAATTATATTTTATGATATTACCATTATAATAAAAAATGTAAAAATAACAAAACTGAAAAACAGAAAAAGGCCTATAAAATAGACCTGTATGTATCATTACTAACTCTATTTATTGTTTACAAAATCTACAAGACAATCAAGAGCCTCTTTTTCATCTTCTCCTTCACAAGAAATAACGATTTCATCATCTTTAAATGCAGCCATGCTCAAAATAGATAAAATGCTCTTCCCATCATATTCCTTTTCATCTTTAGTCAAAATAATATCCGATTTAAATTTAACAGCATTTTGTAAAAATTTAGCCGCTGTTCTTGCATGTAAACCTTCTTCGTTTTTTAAGGTAACCTTTTCCTCAACCAATTTCTTCCCCCTTTTAAAATAAATTCAGAGGGAAGCAAAGCTTCCCTGGAATTTAGTATTCTACAAACATTTCTCTCTTTGCCCCACAGATAGGACATTTTTCTTCTTCACCTGTAAGAGATACAAAACCACATACAGGACATAAATAAATTTTTTCATCATCTAAGTCTTTTCCTGAGTCAACAACTTCTTTAGCTTTTCCAAATAACTCAGCATGAACTTTTTCTGCTTCAATAGCAAATCTCATTGCTCTAACAGCAGCTTCTTCACCTTGCATTTCTGCTACTTCAATATAAGCTGGATACATTTCTGTATATTCAAATACTTCTCCACCTCTTGCACCTTCAAGGTTTTCAGAAGTAGATCCAATACCAAATCCTGCCATGCTTGCTACTAAGAAATCCCCTTTAACATCTTTCATAGCTTTGAAGTGTAAACCTGCATGAATTTTTTCTGCATCAGCAGTACAGTGGAAAAGTCTTCCTACATTTGGAAAACCTTCTTTAGTTGCAACATCTCCCCAGATATCATATCTGTTTCTTGCTTGAGATTCACCACCAAATGCTGATCTTAAATTTGCTTGTGTCATATCTTTCATTTTTAAAACACCCCTTTATCAAATTTTTACAACTATATACTATCACATAAACTTTTATACTTCCAGTAAGTAATTCAATTTTGTAATGGTTACATATTTTTAATTTAATTCTACTTTCTTGTAACTATTTTACCATTAATTAAGTTAAATTTCTATATTTATAAAATTTTTTTATTAAACCTGATAACTATCTATCTCTTTTAAGTCTTTCTTCAATGGCCTTCTTTCTCATGGACTCTTCACCCATTTCACTTGAGTCAAGCTTTTCAATCCAATTAAGGGATTTTCCTGTTCCTCTTACTACGGCAAGAATAGGACTCTCTGCTATCTGAACTTTTATTCCAATTCTATCTTCAATCCTCTTGTCAAGTCCCTTTATAAGAGAACTTCCCCCTGTCATTATGGCACCTCTTTCAAAAAGGTCTGCAGCAAGTTCAGGTGGTGTTTGCTCTAAAACAGAATGTACAGTCTCTACAATCTGAGTAAGCGGTTTATTAAGTGCTTCAGCAATGTCATTTGAAGTTACAAACACATGCATTGGTAGCCCATTAATAAGATTTCTCCCCTTTACCTCAAATAGGTCATTGTCATTTGGAGAGCTTGCTTTAGCAACATTTATTTTAATGTCTTCAGCAGTTCTCTCGCCAATTATCATATTGTATTTTTTCTTTATATAATTCGAAATCGCCTTATCACATTCATCACCTGCAACAGGTATAGATTTATTTATTATAATTCCACCAAGGGCAATAACCGCAACATCAGTAGTACCTCCACCAATGTCTATAATCATATTGCCACCTGCATCAGAAATATCAACTCCCGCTCCAATTGCTGCAGCAAGAGGTTCTTCTATAAGATAGGTACTGTTAGCCCCTGCAAATCTCGAAGCTTGAATAACTGCACGCCTTTGAACTTGAGTTATCTGTGAAGGAACACATATAACCACATTTGGCTTAAAGAAAGATTTACCAACAGCTTTTTCAATAAAATATTTTAACATCTTCTCAGTTGTATTAAAATCTGCAATAACACCGTCTTTCATAGGTCTTGTAGCTATGATATTGCCCGGAGTTTTTCCAAGCATCTTCTTAGCCTCTCTACCTACCGATATAACTTTTCCAGTATAGCTGTCCATAGCAACAACCGAAGGTTCATTTATAACGACTCCCTTTCCCCTCATAAAAACCAAAACCGAAGCCGTGCCAAGGTCTATTGCTATATTCCTTCTTAAATCCGCCATCTCTATTTTTCCTTTCTAAATGCTATTTTAAATATATCACAAATCGGGCATTAATATAAGAGGAATATTTCTATTTACGGAAAATAAAAACACTTCATCACTTAGACGAAGTGTTTTATTTTTAATTCATTTCTAAATCCACATTTATACTGTTAATTACAAATCGATGTTCTCCTGTACCAAACTTTCTATTCATATCACCCATGCCGTCACTTGATCCTTGAGGGCTTTCAAAATTAAATTGAACTGCATTAATGTCTACCTCAAAGTTATTGTTTTTAACATTGACTTCTGCATCAACATTGGTACCATCTATTTCTATGTCAAAGGAATTTTCAGAAATACTTTCAACGTCAATTTCTATGCCATCTATATCTAAAGATTTTAAATCTATGTTGTTGCTTAAGTCTATATTAGTTCCACTTATGTTAAGATTTAAAAGTTCCGGGTTGTTGGTATAGATTTCAACTTCCATGATGTCATTATTATTTGTGCTCACAGAAATCGAATTATTACTAATTTTTTCTTTAAAATTCTCATTTTTTGCTACTAAATTCATGCTGTTTTTATCTGACTTTATAACTTCAACATCAATTGAGTTTCCGTCAATGGCTATATGTTCAATTCCTGTTATATCATAATCTTTTTCTAATCTTTTGCCATCACCATGTGAGGAATTCCTTGAAGTATTAATAGAAAATTCACCATCTTTTATCCTAATCTTTCCATTGTTATTTCTTAAGTTTATATAAAAACCATCACCATCTTCAAATTTATAACTTTCTGCCATAACATTTTGAAAATCAAAAATAAAGAAAGATATTATTGAAAGGCCAAACAAAATCAAAAACAAAATAAATAGTTTTGTGGTTGAACCCATTTCTTTAAATTTTTTCATTCTCTACTCCTTTTCCATTTATAAGTACGATACTTATCTCTTATCTTCTTACTTAAAAATATAAATAGATTTATCATCAGCTTAATTACAATTACACCCAACACAAGTAAAGCAAGTGAAGAGAGACTCCTTGTAATAGGACTTATCATTGCAAAGCCTGGACCCACATCTATAAAATTTAAGAATGGAAATAGTGTTGCAACAAGAACTGCAACCCCTACCCCTATAGCAGAAATACCAACAGCACCTACAGAAACTATAGCTGCAAAAATTGTAGCTCCAAGAGCAATAACAAGTGATCCCCAAAATGGAGAAAGTACAATTAATAATAGTATTAGTGCCCAGTTTAAGTTTCCCGCACTATCTCTAAAAAATCCACTATGCTTTTTAGAAACTCCACTGCTTGAACCTTTTTGCTTTCTGCTTTCATAATTTAAATACTCATGGGCAATAAGTTTTGGCGATCCAAGGTCATTTGAAATTTCCTCCTCAGATTTACCATGAGCAATTCCCTCTTCGAAATGTAAATTGTATTCCTCTAAAATTTCATCTACCACCGTCTTAGGTAGTTCAGATAAATAATACCTTAACAGGTCCATAAATTCGACCTTTTTCATACTAACCTCCCTAATAACTCCTCTACACCTTTAATAAAATCATACCATTGTTCAATTTGTACTTTGAAATTTTCCTTACCCTCATTTGAAAGCCTATAATATTTTCTTGGAGGGCCAGATTCAGATTCCCGCAAATAGGACTCAACCAAACCTCCATTACTAAAACGTCTCAAAAGAGGATAAATTGTACCTTCAGAAATGTCTACATATTTTGATATCTCCTCCACCAACTCATAACCATAACAATCTCTGTTATTAAGTAGAGCAAGTACCAAAAGTTCCAGTACACCTTTTTTAAATTGTATATTCATCTCTACCTCCTAAATACATTATAATACATGGTACTATATAATGCAAGATACTATTTAAAGAAAAATACCTTGCATAATTAATTAAAAAGATTTTGAGAAAAAAAGTGAAATAAAACAATAAAATCTCCCAAAAGAATTTCTTTTTTATAATTCCCCTTCAAGTCGTAAGGGATTAAATAACTTAAAGTAAAAAAAGAAACCGTTTCGTACAGTTCCTTTTTCTCATTATGATGTTTTAATTAAATTTTATTAAAAAACTTTCTTCTTTTATCTTGCTGCTTTTACTTCGGCCCATATATCCGTGAATACTTTATTAAAATCAGAAGGATTTTTAAACACTTCCAAGTTGTCATATTTTGAAAGATCTGGATATGAAACTTCTTTAAATTTTATATCCTCTTTTATAAGCTTATAGGACTCTACATTTGGTGTGGAATATTCTACATACTCTGCAATTTTTGCTCCAACTTCTGGTCGTAAGATATAATTGATAAATTTATATGCGTTTTCCACATTTTTTGCATCTTTAGGAATGACCATAGCATCAAACCATATGTTTGAACCTTCTTTTGGAATTACATAGTCCAAATTTTCATTTTCATTCATCGCAACTATTGCATCACCTGAATAGGCAGGCGCAAGAGCTGCTTCTTCGTTTACCATCTGGCTTTTAATCTCGTCTACAAGATATGCCATAACTATTTTCTTTTGTTTAATCAAATCTTTTTTTGCTTGAGTTAGCTCTTTCATATTTCTTGAATTCATTGAGTAACCGTCTTTTATTAGGGCAATTCCTATGGAGTCTCTTGTTGAATCCATCATTATAATGTTATCTTTATATTTTTTGTCCCAAAGGGTTTTCCATGAATCGGGAGTTTCTTTAACCATATTTTTATTGTAGAGTATTCCAACTGTCCCCCAAAAGTATGGTACAGAATATTTTTGCTCTGGGTCATACTCCATGTTTTGATACTCTTTTCCAATATTTTTAAAGTTTGGAATCTTTGACATTTCCATTGGCAAAAGCATATCTTCACTAATCATTCTTTCAATCATATAGTCTGATGGAACTACCACATCGTAATTTGATCCACCTTCTTTTATCCTCATATACATATCTTCATTTTGGGTGAAGGTTTCATAAATAACTTTGATTCCTGTCTCTTCTTCAAAATCTTTTAAAATCGTTTCGTCAATATACTCGCCCCAGTTATAGACATATATTTTTTCTCCAGAAGTTTCACTTTCCTTTCCGCATCCACTAAGTATGATTACGGAAATAGCAAAACAGATTAAAATTTTAAATCTTTTCATCTATATCTCCTCGTCAGGATCTTTTGAAGTCCTGTAAACTATTAATAACAATATCAATATTCCCAAGAACATCAATGTTGAAAGTGCATTTATCGCAGGGTTTATTCCCTTTTTTGCCATACCGAATATGGTTACAGAAAGGGTTGTGAACCCATTGCCCGTAGTAAAATAAGATACTACAAAGTCATCGAGGGACAGAGTAAATGCAAGTATCGCCCCCGAAAAAATTCCTGAAGTAATTTCAGGTAAAATAATCTTTCTAAGTGTATACATGGGTGTTGCTCCAAGGTCCATTGCAGCTTCTGGAAGTGACTTCGACATCTGTTTAAGTTTTGGCAACACTGCAAGCACCACATATGGGGTTGTAAACATTATATGTGATATCAAAACTGTTAAAAAACCTGTTTCCATACTCAAAACTTTGTAAAGTATCATAAGTGAAATCGCAGTTACAATATCCGGATTTAATACTGGAATATAATTCACATTGAGTGCAATATTTTTTTTCCAGTTTTTCATATAATAAATTCCTATTGCTGCAAGAGTTCCAAGTATAGTCGCAACTATTGTAGCAAGTACCGCAACTAATAAACTGTTATAAAAAGAAGAGAGTATCTCAGAGTTTTGAAATAACTCTTGGTACCATTTTAGAGTAAATCCGTTCCATGATGACTTTAATCTTGAATCGTTAAATGAAAACACCATAAGAAAAACTATTGGCGCATATAAAAACGCAAAAACTAAAAACAGATAAAATCTCTTTAATTTCTTTACCATAGTCCCCCTCCTGTCTTCTCATCATCCGGATTGAACTTATTGGTTATAAGCATAGTTATGAAAATTATAATCATCAAAACCATTGAAATTGCAGAACCATAGTTCCAGTCTCCAATAACTCTAAATTGATTTTCAATTACATTTCCAATTAGATTTATCTTGTTGCCTCCAAGTAGAGCTGATATTTCAAAGGTTGATATAGCCGGAATAAATACCATTGTTATTCCAGTTATAACCCCTGTTAGACTCATTGGAAAAATGATTTTTATAAAAGTTTGTAAATTATTTGCTCCAAGATCCTTCGCCGCTTCAACCAAAGAGTGATCCATCTTTTCGAGAACTGTATATATTGGAAGTATCATAAATGGAAGGAAATTGTAAACCATCCCCACAATAATAGCCCCTTGGGTATATAACATGGTCTTTGGAGAAAGTCCTAAAAATCTGAAAAAATTATTCAAAATTCCATTCTTGGCAAGAATATTCATCCATGCATAAGTCCTTAGTAAAAAGTTCATCCACATTGGAAGAATAATTAAAATAAGCATGATTGACCTTCTCTTTAGTGGTGCCTTAGATATAAGATATGCCGTTGGATAACCAATTAATAGACATATCAGAGTCGTTACAAAAGCAATCTTAATTGAATGAAGCAGTACAACCAAATTTATTGACCCAAAGAACTCTTTAAAGTTTGCAATAGTTAATCCATTCACACCTTTTATTGATAGGGAGTAATAAAGAATCATAAAAAGTGGAACCAAAATAAAAATTCCCATCCATAGTAGATATGGATATGAAAGTTTCCTAAATTTCATCTCTTTGCTTCTCCATAATGTGAATGTGGTCAGGAATTATTATCATTCCTACCTCTTCCCCAACTTGCTTTTCGTATATAGATTGAATTAAATACCTTTCTCCCTTTACATCCACCACAATGTCGTAGTGAACTCCCTTAAAAGTAATATTTTCAACCACACCAGTTAACATTCCATCTTCTGGCTTAACCAAATCAATATCTTCTGGACGAATAACTACATCCACATTTTCTGCGTTGTCGTAGTTTTTT
>QWCE01003257.1_pt1 | contig 28708 bp, 24 predicted proteins | sample 1972531 | NCBI WGS metagenome assembly QWCE01 (sample SAMN09866716, study PRJNA288562) | Human gut metagenome isolate term4_stool, whole genome shotgun sequencing... | reverse complement strand
TTTTATTAAAAATTGCTTAAAGAATATTTGTTTAATTTAAATTTTTATTTGTGGATATGTAAAAGAGGAATGCACTTAGGTACACTCCTCTTGTAAATTTTGTTTAAATATTTCTTATTTTCCAAATGTATTAAGAATGATTCCACCATATTGATAGATAAGTGGAGCAAATACAAGTGATACTACAGTCATTAATTTGATAAGGATGTTTAGTGAAGGTCCTGATGTATCTTTGAATGGATCCCCTACTGTATCTCCGTTTACAGCTGCAGCATGTGCTGATGAACCCTTTCCACCATGGTTACCATCTTCAATGTACTTCTTTGCATTGTCCCATGCTCCACCTGCGTTTGACATAAATATTGCCATTAATACACCTGTGATTAATGAACCTGCCAATAGACCACCAAGTGCTTCTGCTCCAAGTAAAAATCCTATAAGTATTGGAGAAACTACCGCTAAAACTCCTGGAACAACCATTTGTTTTAAAGCTGCTGATGTTGAAATGTCTACGCATGTCTTATAGTCAGGAGTTGCTTTTCCTTCCATAATTCCCGGAATTTCTTTGAATTGACGTCTAACTTCTATAATCATATCGTTAGCTGCTGTTCCTACTGCATCCATTGTTAGTGATGAGAATAGGAATGGTAACATACCACCAATTAACATACCTGCAACAACTGCTGGTTTTGATACATCGATAGCACTAAGTTGTACTACTTCGTTATATGATGCGAATAGTGCTAAAGCTGTTAAAGCTGCAGAACCTATTGCAAATCCCTTACCGATAGCTGCTGTAGTATTTCCAACTGCGTCTAACTTATCAGTTATATTTCTAACATCTTCAGGTAGGTTTGACATTTCTGCAATTCCACCTGCGTTATCTGAAATAGGACCATAAGCGTCAACTGCTATAGTCATACCGCATGTTGAAAGCATACCAATTGCCGCAATAGCTATACCATAAAGTCCTTGTTGTGGATTTTGTGCTCCATTAGCTGAAATAAATGCAACAATTATTCCGATTGCAATTATTATGATTGGAGCTGCTGTTGACATCATACCTACTGCAAGACCAGAAATTATATTTGTAGCAGAACCTGTTTCAGATTCTTGTGCAATTTTTTGTACTGGTTTTTTATCTCCTGAAGTGTAGTATTCAGTAAAACGAGAGATTAAAACTCCAACTACGATACCTATAGCTACAGCTATGAATGGTTGTAAGCTTTCAAGTATTATTTTTGATAACACTCCTGCACCTACTATTGCTAATATTGCAGAAAGTAATGTACCACCATTTAATGCCTTTTGAGGATCTTTGTCTCCTCTAACTGATAGAACACCTAAAATTGATGCTATTACACCTATTGCAGCAACTGCAATAGAATAATAAATACCTTGTGCACCATAAGCTACCATACCAAGTGTAATACCAGATAGAATTGAACCAACATATGATTCAAATAGGTCAGCACCCATACCTGCAACGTCTCCAACGTTATCTCCTACGTTATCTGCAATAACTGCAGGGTTTCTTGGGTCGTCTTCTGGAATACCCGCTTCTACCTTACCCACAAGGTCTGCTCCAACGTCTGCTGCTTTAGTGTAGATACCTCCACCAACTCTCGCAAATAGAGCGATTGATGAAGCACCAAAACTAAATCCTGTTACAATTGTAGCGTCTTTAAAAATTAAGTAACAAGCGGTAATACCTATAATACCAAGTCCTACTACGCACATTCCCATGATAGCTCCACCGGAAAATGCAACGTTTAAAGCCTTTGCCATTCCGCCTTCTTTAGCCGCATTTGCTGTTCTTACGTTTGCTTTAGTTGCAGCAACCATTCCTATATATCCTGCTGTCATTGATAAAAGTCCACCAAGGATAAAGCAAATAGCTGTGCTAATTTCAATAGAAACTCCCAATATAATTGCAACGACAATTAAAAATACAAAGATAGCTTTGTTTTGTCTTTTAAGGTAAGCCATCGCACCTTCATGAATGAAAGAAGATATTTCTTTCATTCTTTCTGTTCCCACAGGCATTGAAGATATTGAGTTAAGTTTGATAAAAGCAAAGATTAAAGCTAATACACCTGCACCTATGGCAACATAACCAAAAATATTTGATTCCATTTCTTCCTCCTATAATTTAATAATAACAAAAATAAAGCGATTCAATTAATCGCTAAATTTACAGTGTTTACTTTGATATCATAGCCAATATCAATGCAGAAAGTAAAAATACAATTGATGCTACTATAACTATTCTATCAATGTAGTAATTTTTTGAAGTTTTTCTACCATATCCGGCAGTGTTAGAGTTTTCAGTTAAAGAAGCAAGTCCATCTGACTTAGATTCTTGAAACAAAACAGCAACTATAATAACTATACTTGCCAATCCCAATAAAATTTGTAAAAAAGTATTCATTTGCCACCTCCTGTGCATAAGTTCAATTACGATAATATCATAATTATAAGTTCATATCAAGTGAAAAATAAGTCAAGATGTCTATTTTAACACTAATAGACATCTTAGAATTCTACTATAATAATTTATTCATCTTTTAAGATTTCAAGAGATTTTTCTACTATATTTTCAATTGTAAAGCCAAATTTATCAAATAATTTTTCAGCTGGAGCTGATGCCCCAAAGCTTTCCATTCCTATTGTAACTCCATCAAGTCCAACTACTCTATCCCATCCAAAAGTTGAAAGTGCTTCAACGGATATTCTCTTTCTAATCTCATTTGGTAAAACTTTATCTCTATATGACTTAGGTTGTCTTAAGAATAAATCTAAACTTGGCATAGAAATTACTCTTACTCCATGTCCCAATTTGTTAAGTCTTTCTGCTGCTTCACAAATAATTTCAACTTCTGAACCAGATGCCATTAGAATAATATCTATTCGATCTCCTAAATCTTTTAATACATATCCTCCATACATTGCATCTTTAGAAGTTTCTTCTAAGTTTTGCAATTTTTGTCTTGAAAGTGCAAAAACTGTAGGTCCTGTTTTATTTGATAATGCATATTCATATGCTGCAGCTGTTTCAATCCCATCAGCTGGTCTGAATGTGGTTATGTTTGGAGTTGCTCTAAGCATGGCTATTTGTTCAATTGGTTGATGGGTTGGTCCATCTTCACCAACTCCTATACTGTCGTGTGTCAAGATATATAGCACCTGTTGATTCATTAGAGCTGAAAGTCTTATTGATGGTTTAAAGTAATCACTAAAAACCAAGAAAGTAGCAACGTATGGAAGAAGTCCTCCATGTAGGCTTATTCCATTTGCAATTGCTGCCATCGCCATTTCTCTAACCCCAAAGTTTATATTGGAACCTTGTCTATTTTCTGGTTTGAAAAATTCCGAATTTTTCATAACAGATTTGTTTGATGGTGACAAGTCTGCTGATCCACCAAATAGATATGGTACTTTTTCCGAAATCCTATTTAAAACTGTTCCTGAATATCCTCTTGATGCATCGTCTTTATCAAATTTATAAAAATCTTCATCAAAAATAGTTTCTGAGATTTCCTTATTAAAAGCACTCTTTAGTTGAGAAGCTTCATTTGGATATTCTCTTTCATATTTTTCAAAAAGAACATTCCACTCATCTTCTTCAGCTTGTCTTTTTTTATTGCCTTCCTTTATGTTTTCTAAAACTTCACTTGGAACATGGAACTCTTCATCGTAATTCCAGTTTAATTTTTCTTTTAAAGCTTTTACTCCATCTTCTCCAAGTGCTTCTCCATGAGCTTTAGCCATGCCTTCCCTTGGACTGTCAGCGCCAATTTTAGTTTTAACTTCAATTAAAGATGGTTTTGAAGTTTTTTTAGCTTCGTCTATAGCTCTTAAAATCGCCTCAGTATCTTTACCGTCTTCTACTAAGAAAGTATCCCATCCCAAAGCTTCATATCTATCTCTAACGGATTCTTTAAAAGCTATGTTAGTATCTCCTTCGATGGTAATATTATTTGAATCGTAAAGTACAATAAGTTTAGAAAGTTCATTTGTACCTGCGAAGGATGAAGCTTCGTTTGAAATTCCTTCCATCAAACATCCGTCTCCAACCAATGCATAGGTATAGTGGTCTATAATATCAAATCCTTCTTTGTTATATACAGCTGCCAAATGAGCCTCTGCCATTGCCATTCCAACAGCCATAGAAATTCCTTGTCCAAGTGGTCCTGTTGTGGCTTCTACACCAATAGTATGACCAAATTCTGGATGGCCAGGTGTTTTAGAATCCAACTGTCTAAATTGTTTTATGTCTTCAATGCTTAAACCGTATCCAAATAGATGTAAAAGTGAATACAATAGCATTGATCCATGTCCTGCAGATAAGATAAATCTGTCTCTATTTATCCAATTCGGATTGTTTGGATTGTGCTTTAGGACATCATTCCAAAGAGTAAATGCCATTGGCGCTGCTCCTAAAGGAAGTCCTGGGTGTCCTGAATTTGCTTTTTGCACTGCTTCTGCTGATAAAACTTTAATAGTGTTAATTGCTAACTGTTTATTGTCCATAATAAAACTCCTTTGTTTATTCCTATCTATTATTATAACCATAGCTAAAGTTAACTACAAGTTTATGTCAGATATCTATTTATTCAAAGCCAACTCCAATACCTCATCTATAGTTTCAACAAATTTAATTTCAATATTCTTTTTTACATTCTCTGGTATGTCTTCAAGATCTTTTTTGTTCGCATAGGGAAGAATTACTTTTTTCATACCATATCTATTAGCAGCAAGAACTTTTTCTTTAACTCCTCCTATTGGTAAGACTCTTCCTCTCAAAGTTATTTCTCCCGTCATTGCAAGTTCATGATCCACTTTCTTACCACTTAATGCTGATGTTAGTGCAGTCGTTATAGAAATACCTGCTGAAGGACCATCTTTTGGCACTGCACCTTCTGGGAAGTGTAGGTGAATATCCTTATCCTTGTAAAATTCTCCCTTGATTCCTAAAGCTTCCTGATTACTTCTTATATATGAAACAGCTGCTTGTGCCGACTCTTTCATTACATCTCCAAGCATTCCAGTCAATCTTAACTTGCCACTACCACTCATAATATTAGCTTCAATGGTCAATATCTCTCCGCCTACAGAAGTCCATGCCAAACCATTTACAACGCCTACCATGTCCTCTTTAGGTATATCATCATCAATTATCTTCTCACGACCAATATACTTTTCAAGGTTTCTTCCATCTATTTTTATTGATTCTTTTTCATTTTCAACTATCTCAACAACAGATTTTCTAACTGCTTTAGAAATTATTCTCTCTAAATTTCTAACCCCAGACTCCCTTGTGTAGTTTAAAATAATCTTTCTTATACTTCCATCAGAAATACTAAATTGTTTATCAGTTAGTCCATGTTCTACTATTTGCTTAGGGATTAAATGTCTCTTAGCAATATTAAGTTTTTCAAATTCAGTGTACCCTGCAATCCTAATTATTTCCATTCTGTCTAAAAGAGCATCTGGAATTGTATTAAGTGAATTTGCAGTTGTGATGAACATAACTTTTGATAAGTCAAATGGTATTTCAATATAGTTATCTATAAAGCTATCATTTTGAGCTGGATCTAAAACTTCAAGCAGTGCAGATGCAGGATCTCCCCTAAAATCAGATGAAAGTTTATCTATCTCATCCAATAGAAATACTGGATTTTTAGTTTCTGCTTTTTCTAATAATTTAATAATCTTTCCTGGCATTGCTCCTATATAGGTTTTTCTATGTCCTCTTATTTCCGCCTCGTCTCTAACTCCACCAAGTCTCATGCTGACAAATTCTCTATTAGTAGCTTTCGCAATTGATTTTACTATTGAAGTCTTACCTACACCTGGAGGCCCAACAAAACAAAGTATTGGTCCTTTCAGACCTTTAGTAAGTTTTCTTACAGCGATATACTCTAAAACTCTTTCCTTTACATCACTTAAACCATAATGATCTTCATCTAAAACTTCTCTTGCCTTCTTTATATCATAACTTTCTTTTGAAGCTTTATTCCATGGAAGTGAGAGTATTTCGTCTAAGTATGACTGAACAACATTTATTTCAGGACTTCCCATAGACATAGTTTCAAGTTTTTTTGCCTCTTTAAGTAAATGTTTTTGTGAATCCTTATCAAGTTTAAGTCTTTTTATTTTTCTGATATAGCTATCTACGATAGATCCTTCTTCATCTTCTCCAAGTTCTTCTCGAATTGCTGATATCTGTTCTTTTAAAAAATACTCTCTTTGTGACTTGTTTATTTGAAAATTAACCTTTTTGTTAATTTCTTCTTCAATTTTTAAATATTCTATCTCTTTCAAAAATATTTCATGAAGAGATATAAGTCTTTTTTCTATATCCTCTTCTTTTAGCAAAGTGTAATAATCTTCTGGTTTTAAATCCAAATATGAACTAATTGTATCCGATAAAGTAATCGGATCTTTTATTTCCATTAGTGGAAGAACCATTTCTTGAGTTATTAAAGGATTGTTTCTTACAAATTCATGAACATCTTTTAAAAGAATTCTCTTTAAAACATCCATCTCTTCAGTTGGATTTTTTATTTCTTCTTCCTCTATTATTTGAACCTTTGCTTCAATATAACTTTCCTTATTTATAAACTCAATGATTTTACATCTACTTTCCCCTTCAACTAAAACCCTGTTATTACCTCCAGGAAGTTTTAAAGTTTGTTTTATTCCTGAAAGAACACCATAGTCGTAAAGATCTTTGAACTTTGGATTTTCTTCTGAAGGTTCAATTTGTGGAACAAGTAAAATCTCCTCATCATTCAATAAAGATGTATTTAAAGCATTTATTGATTTTTCCCTTCCCACATCAAAATGCATAATCGTGTGAGGATAAACCGTAACTCCTCTTAAAGGTATCACCGGAATGTTTTTTTCAAGGGAATTATTTTTCTCTCTATCCATTTTTTACCTCTCATTTATCTATCATAAAAATAGGCTCACTAAAGTGAGCCTTTTATTCATTATATACTAAAGTTGGTTTTTCATCATCAACTACAGTTTTTTCTTCTATTACTATTTTTTTAATACCTTTCATAGATGGTATTTCAAACATTAAGTCAAGTAATAGTTCTTCAATTATTGATCTTAGTCCTCTTGCTCCAGTTTTTCTATCATAGGCCTTTTGAGCTATTGCCTTTAGACTTTCATCGGTAAACTCAAGCTCAACTCCATCCATCTCAAATAGTTTTTTATATTGCTTAACTATTGCATTCTTTGGTTCACAAAGTATTTTTACTAAAGAGTCAACATCAAGTTCATCCAATGTAACTATTAGTGGGATTCTACCAATAAGTTCAGGAATAAGACCATATTTTAGCAAATCTTCCTGTTTAACTTCCTTCAAAAGTTCATTAACTTTTTCGCCATGTTTTCCAAGAATATCCGCGCCAAAACCAATGGACTTAGTTTCTTTTCTCTTTTCTACTATCTTTTCAATACCATCGAAAGCTCCACCAAAAATAAATAAAATATTTGAAGTGTCAACTTCTATATATTCTTGATTAGGATGCTTTCTTCCGCCTTGTGGTGGAACATTAGCAATGGTGCCCTCTATAATCTTTAGAAGGGCCTGTTGAACCCCTTCTCCGCTTACATCTCTCGTTATTGAAGGATTTGCAGATTTTCTGGATATTTTATCAATTTCATCTACATATATAATACCTCTTTCAGCTCTTTCTATATCATAGTCTGCAGCTTGTACAAGTTTTAGTATTATATTTTCAACATCTTCTCCAACATAACCAGCTTCTGTAAGAGAAGTTGCGTCAGCTATTGCAAATGGCACTTCCAAAGTCTTCGCTAATGTTTGTGCTAAGAGAGTCTTACCCGAACCTGTTGGTCCAATTAATAAGATATTAGACTTTTGTAATTCAACATCTGAATCATCTAAATTGCTGTTAAGTCGTTTATAGTGATTGTATACTGCAACAGCTAAGGCTCTTTTACCTTGGTCTTGTTGAACAACATAATCATCCAAAACATTTTTTATTTCGGCTGGTTTATAAAACTTACTCTCTTTTATTTCTTTTGCCTGTGCAGTTCTAAATTCTTCATCAATTATATCGTTGCATAATTTAATACACTCATCACATATAAAGACATTTGGACCTGCAATCAATCTATTGACTTCATCGGAGGTTTTTCCACAGAAAGAGCAACTAATTCTATTTTCCTCTTTTTTTGTCATATGACCTCCTTAATTTGACTTTTCTATTACTTTGTCAATTAATCCATATTCCTTAGCTTCTTGCGCTTCTAAGAATTTATCTCTGTCAGTATCTCTTTCTATAACATCAAGTGGTTGTCCAGTACGTTCAGATAGAATTTGATTTAATTTTTCTCTAATCTTAATAATCTTTTCAGCATGTATTCTAATATCTTCTGCTTGTCCTTGAGCTCCTCCAAGTGGTTGATGAATCATTATATCTGAGTTTGGAAGTGCAAATCTCTTTCCCTTTTCCCCAGCAGCAAGTAAAAAAGCTCCCATACTTGCGGCCATTCCTATACATATTGTACTTACATCACATTTTACATATTGCATAGTATCATAAATTGCAAATCCAGCACTAACTGATCCTCCAGGAGAATTAATATACATCTGAATATCTTTATTTGGGTCTTCAGATTCCAAAAAAAGCAATTGCGCAACAATTAAGTCTGCCATCTGATTGTTTATTTCACCACTTATAAAGATGATTCTATCTTTTAAAAGTCTGGAATATATATCGTAAGATCTTTCTCCCCTATTAGTTTGTTCAACTACCATAGGTACTAAAGTCATAAAATACCTCCTATCCTTCTATCGTTTTAGGCTTCTTTATATTTTACCATTTCAACCAATTTTTCTACGGCTTTTCTCCTCTTTACGGTATTTGTTATGAAGTCTAAATCTCCTGATTCTTTTAAGGTTTCCTTAAATGAATCAACATCCTTTAATTCATATTGCTTAGCAAGTTCTGAAATTTCCTTATCTATTTCATCATCAGTTGCTTCAATGTTTTCCTTTACAATAAATTCATCTAAAGCAAGCTCTCCCTTAACCTTCTTTTCTGAAGCAGGTCTAAGTTCTTCTCTTGTTTTTTCTTCATTAGAATTTGCAATTGCAAAGTATTGATCTAATGTAAGTCCCATACCTTGAACTCTGTAAAGGAAGTTTTGATATTCTCTATCTACTTCCATATCTATCATAGATTCAGGAATATCTACTTTCATTACATCCATTAAAGCTTCTACTGCCTTGTTTTCTTTTTCAACTTCAGCTTGTTTTTTTAGTTCTTCTTCAAGATCTATTTTTACATTGTTTTTATATTCTTCTAATGTGTCAAATTCTGAAATATCTTTTACAAATTCATCATCTAACTCTGGTAATTCCTTTTCTTGAATAGAGTTTAATTTAACTTCAAATATAACATTCTTTCCTGCAAGGCTTTCGTCATGGTATTCTTCTGGGAATACTACATCAACATCAAACTCTTGTCCAATTTCTTTTCCAATTATCTGTTCTTCAAAACCCGGAATAAATGCGCCTGAACCTATAACAAGTTCATAGCCTTCAGCGTCTCCACCAGGGAACTCTTCTCCATCAAGTTTTCCTACAAAGTCTATATTTACAATGTCTCCATCTTTAACAGCTCTGTCTTCAACAGAAATAATTCTTGAATTTTGATCACGTTCTCTGTCTATTACTCTACTTATATCTTCATCAGTAACTTCATATTTATTTACTTCCGCTTCAAGATTTGAATAATCTCCAAGCTCTACTTCAGGTTTTACATCTACTTCAAACTTAAACTTTACAGGACTTCCCTTTTCAAGTTCATCTACATCAACTTCAGGTTGTGCCACTGGTTCAAGTTCAAGTTCTTCTACAGCTTCTTCGTATGCATCTGGTAATAGCATATTTACAGCGTCTTCAAAGAATATTTCAACTCCATAGTTCATTTCTAAGATTTTTCTTGGAACATGTCCCTTCCTAAAACCAGGAAGTGAAAATCTACTTTTATTTTTTAAATAAGCTTTTTGTATTGCTTCCTCTAATTTTTCACTTGGAAGTTCAACAGTAAAAACCGCTCTATTTTTTTCTTTACTTACTAATACTGCACTCATTATATTCCTCCATTATAATTAAAATATCAACATTGTTTTAGTATATCATATTTTCTTAAAATTTGCATAAAAAAGGCTACCATCGGTAGCCTAAATTAATTTTAATTTAAATTAGCCCAAAATATTTGGCAATAGTTTTTGCAACATTTTTTGCAAGTTGTTCTGCCCTTGCTTCATGCTTTAAAATATCACTCTCATAGTCATGGAAGCAATGTTCTATAAGTTAACGCCTCTATTTGGAATATCCAAAGTATCTGAAATAACATTTGTTAGGGATGTCGCCAATGTTGTGGCTCTACAATTAACATCTTCATATATTTCTACACCACTGGTGTTACCATTAAAAGCATTTGTATGAAGAGATATAAAAAGATCATGACCTCTTCCCATTTCTCCTCTTGCTTGAAGACTTGGATCCTTCCATACGCTATCTCTTGTTGTATTAACTATAATACCATACTTTCTCAATTCCTTAGCAAGAAGAAGTGAATAATTGTAATTTCCATCTCCTTCGTTCTTCCACTTCGGACCAACATATCCTCTGTTATGCCTTGCACCTGCACCATGTCCTGGGTCCAATAAAATTCTAATTTTACCGTCATTAGACCTGTCTGGAACATTTTGTGTTTGTGAAGTATTGTAAAGTTGATTTAAATATTTTAAGACTTCAGCTTTAAAACCTTCAGATAACCAGCTGGTTCCACCATATAAATTCACACTCTTTGACTTAATACTTTGGATGTAACTTTTTATCCCTGAACTTAAAGTATTTCTATCAACAAGTAAAATTGCTTGGTTATTTAATCCACTTACAGGTCCTGAAGTCAAACTGTCCACAAATTCCACTCCTGTTGCAAGTCCCACTGTTGAACTACTATTAAAATAGTTTTTTGCAATTTCAAAAGAAGTTTCATATCTTGATCTACCAGACACTCTACTTACAGTCTTTCCCATTGCTTTAATTGAATTTAAAACACTATTGCTAACTGTTGAGTCTCCACCAACAATAATCACATTAGAAATATTTCCACTACCAATAAAATTCTTTGAAACACCGGAAATAGAATTTTGACCTGTGTATATTATAGGGTATCCGTTTTTAGCAGATAGTGCTGAAGCTGATAGTGAATCTGGTAAACTCTTTTCACTTGATAGTATAACTGTATTAGTTGACTTAAATGCCATTGCTTTGTTTGCAACCTTTACAGACATATCAGCATCTGAAGAACCACTTATAACTTCAACCTTCTTACCCATCCCCTTTAATGAATTAATTACACCTGAAGAAATTTTTGAACTTCCTCCAACTACTATTATATTACTTGCATTAAGTCTTTGTATTTCAGCTTTTGTTGAGGCATTTAACGCATTCTTTTCAGTAATTAGTATTGGAGCTTTTAAATTTCCTGCAAGACTTGAAGCAACCAATATATCATTAGGTGCTTGACCATTTGCAAGTAACACATACTTTGATCTTGAAAATTTACTCTTTGAAATTGCAACGGCTGTTTCATATCTACTTCTGCCAGAAAATCTATCTACTGTAACTATGGCAGATGTAGAAGATTCTCCACTTAATGTGTTTAAACTATCTATATTTGATGAGTTTGCTAAGTCAATTTGTGTATTTTCTAAATCTTCTTTGTTGCTGTAATCAGACAATAAATTAATTGAAATATCTTTTACAAATGAACCAGCTTGAACTTTTAAATTATATCTACCAGCTGGTAAATAAGTATTTTCTGGTACAGTAATTGAAGAGGATAATCCATTATTAAAAACATTTAATGTAGCATTTGACTGTCCTGAAAAACTTAATTTAACATCAGTATAATTTCCATAACTATCGAATCCCATTAATGTCGAAATCAGTTCTTCCAATTTTTCACCAATTATTGAAGAATTATTTTCTAAAGTTTCTGTTGCAACATATCCTTCTGAAAATCCTGTCATCTGACTTAGATTTTCATAAATACTTACAGAAAATTCTTCCACATTTAAATTGCTGTCAATATTATCATTTACAAGTTTCCATAGTCCTGAGCTATCGAAATTAAGTTCCAGATAATAAAGACCTAAATCCTCATTGTAATTAGAAGCAAATTCTTTTATAGAACCATCTTCATTTTTGAAAGTTACTTTCGTATTTTCATTGATGATGCCAAGCCTACTATCTTTTATATATATAGGAATATCTTTTACTCCTTCGATACTACTTATATTAATATCTTCATTAGCTAATGACTTTGAAGCTAATCCATTTCCCAAAAATAAAGTAGTAAGCATCATAGTTATAACCATCAATAAAGAAACATTTTTAATTAGTTTTCTGTTCATTTTTTTCTTCCTTTCTATTTTATCCTCCCAAATCTAATAAAATTATAACTTAAAGATTAAAACTAATCCAATTTATGAGCCGATTTGACACATTTTTTTCTAATTTTGTAACTTTTTTGTAACATTTAAACTTATGTTCGCCTTATTGCTAATATTTTATCATTTTTCAACCATATTTTAAATTAAATATTTTTCAAAATCTTTTGTATTTAATCATAATATTTTTTATTTCGCATTAGGTAAATCAGAAAAAAATTAATATGAATAATTATATAGAAAATAAAAAAACGCCTGACATATCAGACGTTCTTTATGGTCGGGGTGAGAGGATTTGAACCCCCGGCCCCATGGTCCCAAACCACGTGCGCTACCGGACTGCGCTACACCCCGAAACTGTCGCTCCTTATTGACGACTATTTCATTATAGCACCACCAAAAAAATTTTGCAAGCTTTTTTTTAAGTTTTTTAAAATATTCAAAAACTCTTAGTATCATAATAAGTTTTTCGACTTTTTGCGCTACATATATTATACTGTATTTTTTAAAATTGCCAAGGCTTAAAAGATTATATATAATAAACTGTAAGAAAGTTGGTGTTAAAAATAAAAAAATTAGGTATTATTGGTGGTATGGGTCCCCTTGCCACTGTTAGATTTTATGAAAGAATAGTTGAAAATACTGATGCTCATAGAGATCAAGATCATATAGATATGGTTATACTAAATCATGCTTCTCTTCCTGATAGAACTAAAATTATTCAGGAAAAAAAATATGATGTATTTTTGGACTCAATAAAAAAAGATTTTGAAATAATGAATTACTTGAATGTGGACAATATTGCTATTCCTTGTAATACAAGCCATTTTTTTATTGATGAATTTAAAAAGATGACAAATATCAATATTATTAATATGGTGGAAGAGACTGTTCTGTATATTGCAAATGAAACTGATTTTAAAAAGATTGCAGTTCTTGGGACTTATGGAACTTTAAATTCTAAAGTCTATGAAAGATATATCAGTAAGTATAAACTCGAATCATATATGCTTGACGAAAAAGAAAAGAGTTTATCAATGGAAACAATTTATAAAGTTAAGGAAGAGGCTTTAACTCAATCAGATGAATTCGAAAATTTTGTAGAAAAATTAAATATGAATGATATTATGCCTATTCTCGCATGCACAGAACTTAGCTGTTTAAAATTTTCAAATCCAAATCTTCACTATATAGATGCAATGGATATATTGACTAATAGATCCATTGAAAAATCTATTGAGTAGGTATCTAAAATGAAATACAAAAAATTTCTTTTAAATACCCTATTTTCTATTGTTGGTGTTTTGATACTCAGTTTTGGTGTTGCCATATTAAATATAGGTAATGTTGGCGTTGATCCTTTTACCGCTTTTAATATTGCAGTAGGTGGAGCTTTTAAAATAACTCTTGGGAATTTTCAGTTGCTTATGAATATTATTATGCTTGTTTTGCTACTTGTTTTTGGAAGAAAGTTCTTGGGACTTGGTACTTTAATAAGCATGACCATGATAGGTTATAGTGTTGAGTTCTTTACTCATCTTTTCGATGGATTAACAATATACCAATCAAATTTAATTTTTAAAATAGTGACTTTAATTTTAGGTTCTTCAATATTTTCGCTTGGAATTAGCATCTATATCATTTCAGGCTTAGGAGTTGCTCCCTATGATGGCTTAACATTATTGATTGAAGACAAGACCAGCCTTAAATATAGATTTCTAAGGATAATACAAGACTCCTCTTTTACTCTCGTTGCATTTATTTTTAAAGGACCAATCGGTGTTGGTACAATTATTTCAGCCTTCTTCACAGGTCCTCTGATAGATTTTTGGTATAAGATAATTTTAAAGTACAAAAAATTTTAACCTCTAACAATTCTTCTCTCTTAGAGAGGAGAATCATTAGAGGTTATTTTATATCTCTTCTATAAATTTTAATGTCAGCTCTGCAGCTCTTTTACCTGCAATGAATTCAAACTTGTCGTAATCATCATCGCCTGAACTATTGGCTAAATCGGAAATGGATCTTATAACTAAAAATTTAGTATCATTTAAATAGCACACATGGGCAATGCTTGCTCCTTCCATCTCAACACATAGGGCATCAAAATTATTTTTCAATTCTTTTTTTATATTATCATCTACCACAAACTTATCTCCAGTTATTATAAGCCCTTCGTAGTATGAACCATCTTTTAAAAGTTCTTCAAATTTTAAAAGTAATTTTTTATCTACTTTAAAGGAATTCACAAATGGAGAATATTTTTTTAAAAGTCTTCTTTCATAGTCATGATAGGTAAGTTCATTTCCTATTACTAAATCAAGATGCTTTAACTTATCATCAAGGGCTCCTGCAATTCCAGAATTGATAACAATATCAGGACTATATCTGTCTATTATCCCTTGAGTTAAAATAGCTGCATTTACTTTTCCAACTCCACAGTCAGTAAATACAATATTCTTGTCTTTAAACTTTCCTTCATATATCTTTCTCTTACATATATATGAAACTTCTTCTAATTCTACTTTATCTAAAAAGAATTTTATCTCAGACTCCATAGCACAAATAATCGCTATGTCTTTTTTTTCTAAAAGCATATTATAACTCCACCTAAGTTTGCATAGACTGAAGTTAAAAGTCCTGTTTCTACAATATTGATGCTTTTGTTTTTGAAATTCTCATCAATATGATTTTTTATCTTATTTGTCATATCCAAAGATTTGCAATGGGAAATAACAAAATTTCTTTCGCTCAAATTAGACTCAGTAGATATTGCCTCATATAGTTTCTTCAAAGCATTGACATATCCTCTTGTCTTTGCATATACTTCTATCTCTCCATCAACTCCACACATAACTGGCTTAAAGGATAAGAGTTTTGCAATTTTACCTTTAATCATAGATATTCTTCCATTTTTAATCAAATTATCAAAATTATCTAAGATAAAATAGGTCTTCATCCCTGAAATAAATTTTTCAACATTTTCTACAATGTCTTCAAAAAATAATTCTTTCTCTATAAGTTCTTGAATTTTTAGTGCAACGACCGTTTCTCCAGAACCTGCTGACTTTGAATCAAAAACATGTACTTTTGCATTTGAATTTTCAGAAAACATTGTTTTTGCCAAAACCGCATTGTTATAAGTTGCACTAAGTTTCTTTGAAATAGTTATTATAAAAATTTCTTCATAGTCTTTGAATTTTTCTAAAAATTGATTTGGTGACGGAGCTGCAGAACCTATAGGAGATGTTGTCTTTTCCATTTTTTTTAAAAATTTATCTCTATTAACATCTGAGGTATCTAAAATACTCTCACCGTCTATATCTATATGAAAAGGAACTAAATCAATATTAAGTCTTTTTTTTATCTTATCATTAAGGTCACACGCCGAATCGGCTAATATCAATCTCTTTGCCATAAAATCTCCTATAAGAACTTTGATTCTATTAGTGAAGCAAGCTTATTTGCCTCTCTTTCTAAAACCTCTAATTCCTTTCCCTCTATCATAACTCTAACTAAGGGCTCAGTTCCTGATGGTCTTATAAGAACTCTTCCCTGACCTTCAAAAATTTCTTCAACTCTCTTTATTTCCTGTTGAATGTCTTCATCTGTCTCATAAGCTCTTTTAAATTCATTTTTAACTTTTGCATTAACTAAAACTTGTGGATAGGTTGTCATTAGGCTATTTAATTGAGACACTTTTTCTGAAACCTCTTTTACTACCTTCATTAAAAGTAACGAAGATAATACTCCATCTCCTGTAGTTGCATGCTCTTTAAAAATTATATGACCTGATTGTTCTCCACCAATTGAGTAACCTTCTTGTAGCATAGTTTCAAGTACATATCTATCTCCTACAGAAGCTTTTATTAAGTTGATATCTTTAGAATTGCAAAATTCTCCAAGCCCAATGTTAGTCATAACTGTTCCTACAACTCCATTATTTTCCAACTTGCCTTTTTCTTTTAAATACATTGATAAGATAGCTAAAAAGTGATCACCATCTAAAAGATTTCCTTTTTCATCGACAGTTATTAGTCTATCTCCATCTCCATCATATGCAAATCCAATATCACAATTATTTTCTACAACTAACTTTTGCAAGTCTTCTGGATGAGTTGAACCACATTTGTCATTGATGTTTATACCATTCGGCTCGGTATTTATTGCTATGATTTCTGCACCAAGCTCTTTATATATTTCAGAAACTATTTTATATGTTGCACCATTTCCACAGTCAAGAGCAATCTTGTATCCAGCAAAGTCACTTGCAACACATTTTTTCAAATATTCTTTATATTTTTCAAATCCGTCAGTGCTATGGATTACCTTCCCTAAATCTTTTCCAACTGGTCTTTCTTCAATTTTCTTATAATTATCTATTAAATCTTCAATATCATTTTCAACTTTGTCAGGTAATTTATATCCATCACTTCCAAAATATTTTATCCCATTAAATTCAAAAGAATTATGGGAAGCGGAAATTACAATACCAGCTTCTGCTTTATACTCTAAAACTAAATGGGCAACCGCTGGAGTAGGTATTACCCCTAAAAGTTTTACATTAAATCCCATAGAAGTATAACCTGCTACTAATGCAGCTTCAAGCATATCTCCTGAAATTCTGGTGTCCTTCCCAATCAATATTAACTTGTTATCGTCTTCTTCCAATCTATATGCTGAAGCTCTTGCAAGTTTATATGCTAACTCTGGAGTAAGTTCACTGTTAGCAACCCCTCTTATTCCATCGGTTCCAAAATATCTACCCATTTTACCTCCATTATTCATTAACTATTTTAATTTTAATTGATGTTGGATATACTAAAGTATTAGTTATTCCTTCTTTGTTCAATTCAATAATTATAGGAACTGAATGTTCCCCATCTGTTAAATCTTTTAAGTCTATTTTTAATTTGAAATCCTTTAGTTTTATCGTTTCAATAACTTTTTCATCTCCAAACACCCTTACGGATATCTCTGATAACTCTGGAGGAAGTATTAATGCTTTTCCTTTTTCTTTATTAATAACTTCTATATTTTCAGTACTTACATTAAATAATTTACTTGGTTTTCCTTCCCCAACATTTGATGAATAAGTTACGTCTATAAATCTATCTTCCCCTGAAAGAGGTGATATACCTTCAGGAAATTCTAACTTAACATTTTTAGTTGTATTATTTACAAATTCCGAAAGATCTACAACTTCTGTATTAATCTCTTTTATCTTATCTAACTTTTCCTTCTGACCTATTATTGTAATCTTGCTTTTACCAATTTTTAAATCTGCTGAATTAAAATCAAATGGTTGATTTTTATAAGCAATTTTAATCGGTACTTGTTTTGTAGAAGACACAAAAACATTTACAGTTACATCTGTATTTTCTATATTCAAATCTTTTATTTCTGTATCATTTGAATCAAAAACTTGAACTTTTTTAGAAATAGAAGTATCTTTTGTTATAACCGATAAATCAACAGGAACAATAACTTTAGAAATCTTATCTATAAGCTCTTTTTGATCGGTTATCTTAACCTCACCAGGAACAACTTCAATATCTGTAACTGTAGTATTATCAGATGGCAATTCTCCTATTCTCTTCACTTCTATCTTTTTTACAAGTGTCATTATTTCATCTAATTTTAAAGCTATTTTATAATCTGATTTTTCAATTATTGAAGTACCTTGAGGTGTAGAAAAGTTCAAACTCACTTCGCCATTCTCATTAATTTCATTCATGTCTGCATATACTAAGATATCATCTCGGCTTACTCTTGATATAACATTTCTCTTACCCTCAAGAGTGATATTTACAACAGGATCTATAGGATCAACAATTGTCAAATTCTTTTTCTTTAAAACATCCTCATTTTTATACATTACAGGAATAGACTTGTAATCTTTTTTTATATTTGGATTGGTTTCTGAAACAACATAATACCAAAGTGCTATTGCGAAAATCAAAGAGATTAATTTGAATGGCCAGTTTTCTTTAATCCTCTCCATTTAAAACCCCTTTCTTTCCATCATCATAGTTATAGAACCTGAGTAAAATTTCTTTTAAGGTCTCTTCATCCACATATCTTTTAAGCTCTCCTTTTTCTGCAACAGAAATACTTCCAGTTTCTTCCGATACTACAACGGAAAGAGAATCTGATCTTTCTGACATTCCAAGAGCAGCTCTATGTCTTGTTCCAAGTTCCTTAGAAATAGCTTGACTATCAGACATTGGTAAAAAGCAAGACGCTGCAATTATCTTATCTTTTCTTACTATTACAGCTCCATCATGTAATGGAGTATTAGGAATAAAAATATTTATTAAAAGCTCACTTGATATATCTGAGTTTAACTTTGTTCCAGTTTCAATAACTTCATTTAGTCCAGTTTTATTTTCAAATACGATAAGTGCCCCTATCTTTTGTCTTGATAGGGAACCCATTGCAGAAACCACTTCTGATGCTACTTGGTTAATAGTTTCATATTGCAAATCTATAAATGTTTTTCTAAAGATGTTACTTGTACCAATATATTCAAGCATTCTCCTTAGCTCAGGCTGAAATACTACAATAAAAAGGATTAAACCTGCAGTCATTGCCTTACCAAGAATCCATGTTACAGTGTATAGATTAAGAAGCTTACTAATAATTGCAAATGTAAAAATAGCTAAAACGCCCTTCATCAATTGCTCTGCTCTTGTTTGCTTTATTAGAACAAATATTTTATATATCGCTAAAGCTACAATTATTATGTCAATAATATCTCTTATTCTTATAAATGAAAGAGCTTCTAATAATCTACTTGCCCCTTGCCCCATAATGCACCTTTACTTTCTAACCTTTTAAAACTTTATCAACTACACCATTTACAGTCTTACCATCAGTTTTAGAACCAAATTTTCCTAAAACATGTTTAATAATTAGACCTTTGCTCTTAGGAGAAATTTCTAAACTCTCTTCTTCAATAAAAGTCCTAACTTCTTTTTCTATTTCTTCATCTGAAACCTGTTCTGGTAAGTAAGACTCAACAATTTCAATTCTTGCATTTGTTTCATCAATAATATCTTTCCTGTTTTCGGGAGTTTGTGCCAAAGTATCCTTAAGTTGCTTAAGTTCTCTTTGAACAAATTTAATTGCTTCATCATCGCTTAGTACCTTTTTAGATTCTTTTTCTTCCAATGCAATTGATGACATAAGTAAGGTTATAACATTAACCTTTAATTTATCTTTATCCTTTAAAGCTTGCATCTTATCTTTTCTTAATTTGTCTAAAAAACTCATAATTTCCTCCTAATTTTAAAATAATAATTTAATATAATATCCTGTACTGAAAAGAAATATTACCCAATAACAGCAAATGGCGCCAAGTAGTAAACCTATAACAACATCTGTAAACCAGTGTACTCCCAGTACAAGCCTTGAAATCCCTATCATTATCCCTAAAAACCCCATTCCAATTACGAAGATGGGGCTACCTCCCGTCATGTCAGAAAGTACAAATCCCAGGGTAAGATAGTAACTCATACCAACGGTGGAATGGCCACTTGGAAATGAATAACCTAAGTCATAGAACTCCTTTGCCGTTTCAGGTCTGTGAACCCTAAATAGAATCTTTAGACCCTGACTTGCTATAACTGCAGTGATTATTGAAAGAATAATAGCTGATGCCGCCTCGTATTTCTTTTCTGAAGCCAAATAGAACAAAATTGGCAGTGTCATTATCCAAATAGAATCCACATTTGCCAAGTTGGTTATAGTTTCGATAACTTCTCTCATGTTCTTTGAAGTCTTATCTACCAAAAAATCTCTAACCTTTACATCAAATTTAAATCCATTTGACCTTCTTCCAATTATACCAACTGTAAGTACCGTTAAAATAAGTAGTACCGTAATAGTTGTGGGTAAATTTTTAATCATAATAATTCCTTCTTATATTTGTAATCTACAACCGAAGATATGGAATAGCCTAATAATAATCCTGTTATAACATCTGTCGGCCAATGTACCCCAAGTGCAAGCCTGCTAAAACCTATTAGTAATGGAAAGATGACTAAAAAAACTTTGTAGGGATTATTTCTTAAATCATTTATTCTGTAAATTGTCCAGTATGTTGCAGCAGAAACTATAGAGTGACCACTTGGGAAGCTATAACCACCCTGCTCTATAACAAAAAAATCAATTGGTCTAATTCTTCTTACTGTATTTTTTATAGCCACCATAATCAAAGTTGCAATTAATATAGAAGCTAATATATATATAAATTTCTTACCTTTCTTTTTATAAATCATCCATATTCCCACTGGAATAAAAATGTAGAAGTAGGTAGTGGTGTTTCCAAAAAATGTTATAAACTTATAAAAACTTGTAAGATGTGTATTGCTTCTAATAAAACTTAGAATATTATAGTCATAATTTTCGAAAAAATTTGTATTCATCTTAAAAGAAACAATCAAAGATATTAACCATGCAAAGGCAAATAATATAATAATTTTGTCTCGCTTTTTCATTAAATCCCCTTACCATATTGACAATTAGGATAATGACAGTTGTCACATCCTAAACAAAATCCACCGTAGCCAAGTTCTGCTATTATTTCTTTAGTTACTTCTGTATCTGAAAGTATAAATGGCAGTATAACATCAAAGACCGTCGTCTTCATAAACATAACACAACCTGGAAGACCCAAAATAGGAATATCTTTCAAATAGGAGACTAAAAACATTGACCCAGGTAACATTGGACTTCCATAAGATATGATGTTTGCCCCCGTTTCTTTAATTGCTCCAGGAGTTAAGTCATCTGGATCAACAGACATCCCCCCAGTACATAAAACAAAATCACATCCAGAATCAACGGCTTCTAATATAGAATTTTTTATTTGATTTAAATCATCATCACAAGTTTTATGAAAAGTAACTTTAGAACCAAAAGCTTCTACCTTATCTTTAATTACAGGTGTAAACTGATCTTTTATTCTACCATGATAAACCTCTGACCCAGTTGTAATAATTCCAACTTTCTTTTTTATAAAGGGTTTTAAATTTAAAATCGGTTCCTTATTCCAGATTGTTTTAGCTTCATTTAAAACGTCTTCATCAACTAATAATGGAATAACCCTCGCGCCTGCTAAGCTATCTCCCTTTTTTACCGGCAAATTCCCATGTCTTGTAGCTATAGCCACATCATCTATAATATTAAGTTTGAATAATCTATCTCTATCAACTTGAAAGAATCCGTCTATATCTGCCTTTACTCCAATCTTTCCTTCTGAAACTTCAGTAAGTATCATATTATCTCCCATACAAATAGTTCCAAGGACTTGTGCAGCTTCAACTTCATGTATCATATTTTCATCTTTTTCAAGTACATAAATATGCTCCTTACCCATATTTAAAAGCACGGGTATATCAGACTCTTCAATTATATGTCCTTTTTTAAATGCCGGACCTTTGAATTCTCCCTTTACAATTTTAGTTAAGTCGTGGGGAATAACATGTCCTATTGCATCTTCAACTCTAATTTTTTTCATTTTTACTCACCTATAATACTATTTTAACACAAACTCACTCTCAAAAATAAAGTTTTCTTAATTTATACATCTCATTGTACTATTTTTTTATATGTAAAAGGAAGCCTATCTATAGACTTCCTTAATCGTTGTAATTATTATTTTGTATTTGCAGTGTGAATTGATGCACCTAACATTGCATGTGAAGCTTCCATGAAAGTTTCAGCAAGTGTTGGGTGTGCAAAAATAGTCTTATTTAGATCAGCTACTGATAAATCATTTGCCATAGCTATTGCTCCATAGTGAACTAAGTCATTAGCATGAGGTCCAAATACATGAACTCCAAGAATTTTCTTATGATCTTTTGTAGCTAAAATCTTAACGAATCCATCAGTTTCTCCCATTGATACAGCTTTACCATTTCCTGAGAATAAGAACTTAGACTTATCGTATTCAATTCCTTCTTCTTTTAATTGCTCTTCAGTTTTACCAACTTGAGCTATTTCAGGTAATGTAAATGTAGCTGCTGGAACAACTTCTTCGTTTATATGAGGTTTGTTACCCATTATAGTTTCAACAAGGTTAAGTCCTTGATTTGAAGCTACGTGAGCTAATTGAGTATTTCCTGCAACACAGTCACCTATTGCATAAATATTAGGAACAGATGTCTTGCAACCTTCAGATGTTACTATTCCACCTCTGTCAGTTTCTACTCCTATACCTTCAAGGTTTAAACCTTCAGTGTAAGGAATTCTTCCTATAGCCATAAGAACAAGTTCTCCTTCTACTTCAAGTTCTTTACCTTTTTTATTTTTAGCAAAAACTTTTAGACCATTTTCTGTCTTTTCAATTTTTTCTGCTCTATATCCTTTGTTTATATTCATTCCCTTTTGTTTAAATAAGGATTGAATTCTCTTAGTTATTTCTCCATCACTTGCACCAAGCACTTCAGAACCTAACACTGTAACTTCAGTACCAAACGAATTATAGATTGAAGCAAATTCCATTCCTATAACTCCAGTTCCTATTACTACAAGGCTCTTTGGTAAGTAATCCAAATCAAGTAATTCAGTAGATGTTAGAACTCCATCTAAAGTTGAACCTTCAAAGCCTGGAACTAATGCTATAGATCCAGATGCTATGATAAAGCTATCTGCTGTAACTTCAACTTCTCCATCTTCTTTTTTTACTATAACTGTCTTTTCATCTTTGAAAGATGCAGTTCCTTGAATATATTCAAGATTTGGATAGGATTCAACTAAGAAATTAACACCTTGGTTCATTCTATCAGCAACATAATCTTTTCTTTCTCTTACAGCCTTCATATCAATACTTGGATTTTCCAAGTTTATACCGAAAGTTGAAGATTCCTTTACTTGATCATATAATTCAGCAATCTTCCAAAGTGTCTTTGTTGGTATACAACCAATGTTTAAGCAAGTTCCCCCTGCTCTTCCTTTTTCTATTAAAACAACGTCAGCACCAAGCTGAGCAGCCCTAATGGCTGCTTCATATCCACCTGGTCCTGCGCCTATTACTACTATTTTAGGCATTTAAGTCCCCTTCATATTTTAATATTAAATCTTTTGCAGCTTTTGTTTCATCTGGTCTTCTCACAGGTGTGTTGTGAGGAGCTTCTTTAAGAATTTCTACATCTTCCTTTAATTCCTCTGCAATTTCTAATAAAGCATCAGTAAACGCATCTAAAGTTTGTTTAGATTCAGTTTCTGTTGGTTCAACCATTATAGCTTCTGGAACAATTAATGGGAAGTATACTGTAGGTGCGTGGAATCCTTTATCGAGAATTCTCTTTGCAACATCTAAAGTTGTTACAGTATGAGTATCATCCTTAATACCAGCTAAAACAAATTCGTGTTTGTAGACTCTATCGAGTGGTAAATTGTAAGCACCTTTTAGTCTTTGTGCTAAGTAGTTAGCATTTAAGACTGCCATAGCACTTGCATGTTTAAGTCCATCAGAACCTAAAGTAAGAATATATGTGTATGCTCTTACTAAGATTCCAAAGTGTCCATAGAATCCTTTCATTTGTCCATATGATTTTTCTAAGTCATAATTTAGATAGAATTCTCCATCTTCCTTTTTAGAAACAATTGGAGTTGGTAAAAATTCTTTTAGGAAACTCTTAACTCCAACTGGGCCGCCACCTGGACCTCCACCACCATGAGGTGTTGAGAATGTCTTGTGTACATTATAGTGTAAGATGTCAAAGCCCATCTTTCCTGGTTGGCTGTATCCCATGATAGCATTCATATTTGCGCCGTCATAGTAAACAAGTCCACCTGCTTCATGAACTATATCAGTAATTGCTTTGATGTTTTCATCATAGATACCTAATGTGTTAGGATTAGTAATCATAAGACCTGCTGTGTCTTCGCCAACTACTGATTTTAATAAGTCAAGATCAACCATTCCATTTGGCTTAGATTTTATTTCTATAGTTTTATATCCAGCCATTGCAGCTGTAGCAGGGTTTGTACCATGAGCTGAATCAGGGATGATTATCTTATTTCTCTTATCGTCTCCTCTTGACTCATGATATGCTTTAATAAGCATAACACCAGTGATTTCACCATGAGCTCCTGCGGCAGGTTGTAGAGTCATATAGTCCATTCCTGCAACTTCAATAAGTGAATTTGCAAGATTGTACATAAGCTCTAAAGCACCTTGTACAGTGTCTTCAGGTTGGTATGGATGGATATTTGAAAAACCGTCCATAGCGATAACATCTTCATTTATCTTAGGATTGTACTTCATTGTACATGATCCTAATGGATAGAATCCTGTATCGATTCCGTAATTTTTGGTTGAAAGAGCTGTGTAATGTCTAATTACATCAACTTCACTAATTTCAGGAAAGTCTAATTCTTTTTCTGCAAGATATTCTTCAGGAATGTATGAAGATAAGTCTGTAGTGTCGAATTCAGATTCTGGAATCATATATCCAGTTTTACCTTCTGAAGATAGGTCAAATATTAATTTATCATAATCTATTAACATTATAGTACCTCCTTCATAACTTCAACGAACTTATCCATTTCTTCCTTAGTTCTCTTTTCTGTAACGGCAATAATTAAACCATTTCCTAATTCTTTATTTATCTTAGAAAGTCTTATTCCACCTAATATTCCATTTTCTTCTAATTTCTTTAATACTTCTTCATCAGAAGCATCAAATCCAATAGTAAATTCTTGGAAGAAAGGTTTGTCAGCTAAAACTTTTACTTTATCCAACTTTTTAAGTTCATCGAATAAATAGTGAGACTTAGCAATACATTGAGCAGAAACTTCCTTCATGCCCTTCTTTCCTAAGATTGACATATATACTGTTGCTGCAAGTACATTAAGTCCTTGGTTAGAACAGATATTTGAAGTAGCTCTTTCTCTCTTAATGTGTTGTTCTCTTGCTGAAAGTGTTAGCACATAAGATCTTTTTCCATCAAGATCTGTAGTTTCTCCTACAATTCTTCCTGGAATCTTTCTAATAAAATCTTTTTTGAAAGCTAAAAGTCCTAAATAAGGTCCTCCAAAACTTAGAGGAATACCTAATCCTTGTCCTTCACCTACAACTACATCTACATCCATTTCTCCTGGTTTTTTCATGTTTGTAAGTGCATGAGCAGAGGTTGATTGAACGATATATCTTTTTTTCTTTTCGTGAGCAAGCTCAACGAATGAAGGCATGTCTTCAAAATATCCATAGAAGTTTGGACTTTGAATTATAACAGTACCTACTGTATCGTCAACAAGTTCTTTAGCTTTATCTAAATCTGTAACCATATCTTTACAAGGAATAATAACTACTTCATATCCTCTTGCATGAGCGTATGTCTTAAGGACTTTAATTGCTTGTGGATCTACTGTTTCAGATATAGCAATCTTGTTCTTTTTAGACATTGATACGGTCATTATAGCAGCTTCTGCAACTGCTGTTTGTGAGTCATAAAGTGATGCATTTGCATATTCCATACCTGTTAATCTTGTCATTAATGTTTGGAATTCAAATATATATTGAAGAGTTCCTTGACTTATTTCAGGTTGGTAAGGAGTATAAGCTGTATAGAACTCAGATCTTCCTGTAATATGGTGAACTGCTGTAGGAATATAATGATCGTAAGCTCCTCCTCCAAGGAAACATGTTAAGTCGTTAACTGTTTTATTCTTCTTAGCTAAACGACCTAAATATGAAAACACTTCCCCTTCAGATTTAGCTTTAGGCAAATCCAATTCGCCCTTTACTCTCAAATCACTTGGAATATCTGAAAAAAGATCTTCCAGTGATTCAACACCTATGACATCCAACATTTCCCTAACATCGTTGTCGGTGTTAGGGATATATGGATATTTGGACATATATTATGCCTCCTTAATAAAGTCTTCGTATTCTGCGTCAGACATTAAGTTGTCTAATTCAGCTTTATCAGCTACTTTAATCTTGCAAATCCAGTTTTCATAAGGTGCTTTGTTTAGAAGTGCTGGATCGTCGTCTAAGTCTTCGTTAACTTCAACAACTGTTCCTGCTACTGGAGCCATAACTTCAGAAGCAGCCTTAACTGATTCTACTGATGCAATTTCTTCCTCAGCGTCAAATTCGTCTTCTTCATCTGGTAGGTCAACATATACGATGTCTCCTAAATGGTTTTGTGCATAATCACAGATACCGATTTCTGCAACATCTCCGTCAACTCTTACCCATTCATGATCCTTTGTGTATAATAATCCTTTTTCTACTCTAATTTCTGCGTCCATTTTAATCCTCCTATAATTTTGATTTTTATAATTTTAAAAGCTTAAAAAAACTTTTATAATTTAATTTATTTTTTCTTTAAATATCTTCTGCTAATTATCTTAGCTGGGTCTTTTTTGTTTCTTACAACAACTTCTAATTCATTGCCCATTTCTGCTTCTTCAATGTCAATTAAAGCATTTGCGATTCTCTTATTTAAAGTAGGTGATAGGTAACCTGTGGTTATAAAACCAATCTTCTTACCGTCCTTTTCAACTTCATATCCTTGTCTTGGAGGTCTCTTGCCCAAGATTTCAAGACCTACTAATTTTCTCTTAGGTCCTTCTTCCAATACTTTTTGCATAGCAGCTTTTCCAATAAAGTCTTCTTTATCAAATTTAACTGCAAATTTAAGTCCTACTTCTAATGGAGAAATGTCATCTGCCATTTCATTTCCATATAGAGGCATTGAAGCTTCAAATCTTAGAGTATCTCTACATCCAAGTCCACATGGTTGAATATCAAATTCCTTACCAGCTTCTAAAATAGCATCCCAAACAGCAACGATTCCTTCTCTTGTAGTATAAATTTCGAATCCGTCTTCTCCTGTGTATCCTGTTCTGGATACAAGAATTTTATGACCTTTGAAATCAATATCATCAGCAAAGTGATAATATTCAATTTTGTCAAGATCATAGTCAACGACTTTTTGTAATACTTTTTGAGAGTTAGGACCTTGAATTGCAATTTCTCCAACTTCATCAGAGATATTTGTAATTTCAACATCATACTTTTCAGCAATTGGGCTTAAATGGTCCCAATCCTTTTGAGTATTTGCTGCGTTAGGTACAATTAAGAAGTGTTCGTCATTATACTTGTAAACTAATAGGTCGTCAATGATTCCACCATTTTCATTTCCTACAAGTGTATAGGTAATTTGAAAATCATCTGCTTTTGAAAAATCGTTAGTGAAAACGTAATTTAAGAACTTAAGAGCATCTTTTCCCTTAACTTCAAATTCTCCCATATGAGATACGTCAAAAATACCAACATTTTCTCTTACAGCTTTGTGTTCTTCCTTTAGACCTACATAGTCTACAGGTAACATCCAACCTGCATAGTCAACAACATTGCCACCTAATTCAATATGTCTTTCATATAAAGGTGTCTTTTTTGCGCTCATTTAATTCCTCCTTAAGAATAGCATATTAACAAGTTTAGAAACTACCCTCGTTATGATTATAGTTTAAAATCAAGTTTTTTACAACTTAAAAGGTTATCAATATAAATAATTCTTAAATTTCTTTAGAATCATCAATAATCCTCTATTTTGCTATATACCCATTTACTACTTTTTAACTCTAATAGCAAAAAATATTTCTACAATAAAGTAATCTCTATCTAATCTAATTTGAAATTCTCCATTTAGAAGTTCTACAGATGCCTTAGCTATATATAATCCAAGACCAGAGCCTTCAATACTCTCTGTATTAGTCGACCTTATAAATCTATCTTGAAGATTTTTTATATCTTTATCATACTTGATTTTAGATTTATTCTTAACTGCAATTTTGAGTTTATTTTTATCATTTGTTATATCCACATTGACTATACTGTTCTCTTCTGAATACTTGACAATATTTGAAAATATATTTTCAAATACCCTATTAAGTCTGTCTGCATCAAGTTTTATAAAAATATTGTCTTTAAAGGAATTGTATTCAAGCTTTAAACCATTTTTTTCAAAATCCTTATCAAATTGTCCATAGGTTTGAAGTATTAGCTCATTTAATTCTATAACCTGCATATTAAGATCTACTGAACCAGAACCAGTTTTCGAAGCTTCAATTAAATCCACAATCATCGATTTTAGTCTTTTAGCGTTATAGCTCAAAATCTCAAGATATTCTTCTCTTTTTTCCTCTGTCTTTGCCCTCTTTACAAGGT